>Ga0307513_10000589_pt1 | contig 52159 bp, 40 predicted proteins | sample 15_EM_MG_FD_202174 | JGI IMG/M metagenome (GOLD analysis project Ga0307513, IMG submission 202174) | Populus trichocarpa ectomycorrhiza microbial communities from riparian zone in the Pacific Northwest, United States - 15_EM | ecosystem: Host-associated > Plants > Roots > Unclassified | place... | reverse complement strand
TGTAATATCATAATTTTTTTTTCTCTTTCTTCCTCCCCTTTGCTTACCCTTCCGCCCGCCCTCCCTCCCTCCCTCCCTCCCTCCCTTCCCTTCCCTTTCCATCCCTTCCATAGCCTCCTACCGCACTTGCGCTAGTGCGGCCGGGTTGAAGTTTGACACTTTGTATGGGAATCGCCACCTTAGGCTTTCCGGTTTCGACTCGGCCGCGCGAGTACTTTCTTACAGTAGTTACTGTGAATACTGCTAGTTGCCGACTAAAATGGCTTTGGGCTAGAAAGTAAGTTACTTTGCCGCGGGCTTCGGTCAGACTTCTGTTGATAGGGAGGGGGGGGGGAGTGTAGGACTATCATAGCCTGAAACATTCTCGTTGCGGGTGGGTGGGTGGGTAGGGAGGGAGGGAGGGAGGGAGGGAGAGAAAGCCTTTTGGTTTCTCCATCTCTGTATGGCTTGGGTGAGGCGCATTTTGTATGACGGTGTTTTCTGGAGTAGCAAGGTCACGGTGCCGGAGAAGCTGCTCTGGTGGAACGAATCGGATGAATACTGTCCTGGAGTACTGGGCTCGAGCTTAGGCAGAGTACACATATACCCTTGTTATTTGTTCTGTTTATAATATTATCACAACTATATCTATCCGCCTGTGCCATACTACGGCAAACTGAGCCCCATTAGTGGTTGATTCGGGATGTCAGCTATCTTGACTAGCTATCTAGTTAGCCCTTTCAGATACCGTAGTCATGTTACAGCATATGTAAGCTAGAAAAGAAAAAGAAAAGAAAAATCATCAGAGCGTACTCGTCCCAAGCAACGAGCACTGTACCCAGAAATTTACAGGGGGAAACAAGGATATCCCAGGGATATTCCGGGAATCTTTCAGAGATATCATACTTCCCCCTTCCTCAGCGTGGCTTTCACACCCCCCTGTTTGTGTCCGGGTATGATGCTTCTTACCTGGGACAGTTTAATAAAACCTTGCGATGTCTCGCAATGTCTCCCCATATTAGCCAGCACCTAGCACAAACTGGCACCGACTTACAAAAGTCCCTCGAACCACGGTTCGGAACCACACAACCCAACCAAATGAGGCAATAAATCAATGGTGAGTACCCGCTATGCTGGGGGGGTGGGGGGGGGGGGGGGGGCTTGCTTGCCATCGTACAGTACTCGGGTGTGTGGTAGGCAAACATTGTTTGTACCTTATTATATTATCTGTGCGAGTGGTGATTTGTTCCAGTTTTGCAACCCGAGAGCTAACTACTGGGACTATTAGGCCCGTATTCACCCTCCCGCCCCTTTTTCATTAGCGTGTCCGTCCGTCCGTCCAATTCGATTTCCGGAATTGCAATTGCCCACACTTCCCTTCCCCCCCTCCCCCCAGCTCTTCCTATTGCTTTCATTCTCGTTTGTATTTCTAGCAGTGATGATAAATTTCAATATACCTGAAATTGCCCTTGTCGAGTTTAATCCCTCCCCTCTTGGCCATCCATATTTGCGGTGCTGGTACAGGTAAATCTTAGGTAGGTATCATCAAGTGCGGCCTTTTTCTATTTTCTTCTTTTTTTCCTTTGCTTTTTCATCTCACGGTCTCACTCACTCCCTCGGTGAAACGAATGCCAGAAGAGTCCATGATGCTACGAATTTCGCCGCTTCTGTGGTACTATGGCACTGGATAGTGTGCGCTTTTTTTCCCCTTCCTTTTTCCTTTTCCTTTTCCTTTCCTTTCCCCATTTTCCATTTCAACCTTATTTATTCCTCTAGTATCACGGCCAGGGAAACAATAATACGATAGAGTGCACGTGGACACATGTAGGTGTTGTTAAAAGCAGTGCCATCCGGCAGAAATGCCGAAACTGTTTGCTCGTATGATGGGAGAGGGAACTCGTCCTAACTCCTAGGCATAATAAGTTTGTTTTAAACTTTACCGCAATAACTCTAGCTATTGGGACCATCACTTTTCTTTTCTTTTCTTTTTTTTGTTCTCCGCGGTGGAATTTTTAAACTTTCGTTTGGTTCCCTCCGTGCGGTAAGGGGGGATGGAAAGGAGGGGAAGGGAAGGGAAGGGAAGGGGACGGCGCGGGGGAGCAGGGAGGGAGGGAGGGAGGGAGGAAACGAAAGAGGGGAGGGAATCAGACCTCATTCCATATTTATTAATATTATGTAGCAGAGTCCTCCGGTTGTCGTTCCCTTTCTGCACAGAAGCGGCACCGGAAGAATAGAGTGCCTTCCGGTGACGATGCTGTTGATCTTGCTACTGGTGGCGACGGAGGTGGACGATAGACCCTTGTGACGGGCATGATATTAAAACCATCGATGCAGTGCAGTACTCGTGCAGTGCCGCTTTTGATAGTTATCCCCACAATTTCCGTGCTAGGTCCATGTGCGGGGTGATTATCTTGTACCCGGTGGTTCCAGGCTGTGATTGATTCTTCGGTCAGGGGAGAAGGGCCCCCCTCAATCCATACTGTACGAGTAGATTGAGTTGGGGTGCGGGGGTGATTGGGAGGGGGGAAACACTATCCAGCTCTTTTCACACCCCCTTGCCTCTCCCTCCCTCCCTCTTCCATCGCAGATAGCACCATGAACATCCACCCATAAGCCTTTCCCCCATGCATTTCGTCCAGTACAATACTCAGCACACTGCATACATGCCGGCAGTGAAAACTCGTTCATCAGCGGTCGGAGAGGGATGCAAACGCACGTACTTTTAGGCCGTCCCCACTCGAGCTAGCAATGTACTTGCCCCGGCCAAGTAACTTAGTACCCGGAAACAAGGAGGTGTATTTTGTGCTGGCGGTGAGATGCGGACAGATTTTTGGCCATATATCTCTTTAATCCCTACCTTCGGGCACTTCTTACCTGGGACAAATAGTAACGTCATATGCTAACCAGCAGCGGGAGGAGAAGGGGAATGGGGTGCCGGTATGCCCCGGGGGAGCTAACTTAGCGTTTGGAGTGCAAGGACAAGTATGCTAACTAACCCTGTGTAAGGATACTTTCACGACATTTAGCTAGGATGGAAGCAAGAAAAAAAACAAAAAACAAAAACAGCTATTGCGCGAAGGGGAAGGAAAACACTTAGAAAAACAAATACTAAGACGGGGGTGTCGGAGCAGGTGGTGGCCATGGCGCAACAAACGCTAGGCCAACGAATCGGAGGAAGCGCACATTGCGCCAGCCCCCGGGAAATCACGGGGATGGCGAAACTGAAGGGGAGAGGGAGGGAGGAAGGGAGGAAGGGAGGGGAAGAGTTTGAGTTTGGTGGGATCGGTGCCATGTTTCTCTACCTACCCACCCAGCCCCCCGGCATAGTGAGCGCTATATTCATTGACTCCCCTTTTGTGGGTTGTTGGCCTTCTAAAACCGTAGCCTGGGGAGTTTTGTATCATAAGCTTTTTTGCTCGTTGTGCTGGGTGCTCGATGGGGAAGGAGACATTGTGCTTGTATGATACTGTACGTACTGTGCTGTACCAGCGGCGCGGTGCAATGACAACATCAACCATGATCACCGTACTCGAGTATGGTGGTTTATCACACATAGTCCGGGAAAAACTCGAGTGTCACACGGAAAAGGATGTGCTGTAACTTCCAATATCCAGAGTACATGTAAGTGTGCATCCAATCAAGCGGCGTGAGTGTTATTTTTTATTTTTTATTTTTTTTCTGCCTTCTTTTCCCTCACTCCTGTATTTATCCTTTTGCTCCGTTTTACGATAGCTTACTGGCTGGAGAGTTTTGTGGGTAAGGGTGCGGGTAGTCCTGCATGACATAGGGAAGTGAGGCACCACAATTTATGGGCAAGCGGAGTGTCATATGTGCATGCATTTTCTTTTACCCTATTTTTTACCTTTATTTCTACAAAAGGGTTTTATCATCACGAACGGAATGGTTTTGAAAAGGGACGAAAGGGAGAAAAAAAGAAAAATGGAGAAGAAAAGAACTAAGGCATACAGCACTCACGGTATGGGACATCGTCTGCCGGTAAGTTAGAGTAGAAGAGGTCATGGCCTTTTTTTATTATTTTTACCCTTCCCCCCCCCCCTCGACTTCAATGCACCCTGACGACATATTGTCTTATCAAAAGCGAGCGAGCGAACTCAGCACCTTTCCATTGCTCGATTACCTCGTGGCTTTATTTCTGCAAGAGAGAAAGAAAATTTTACCAAAGCCAATGAAAGCCCGGACCCTTTCTCCCTTACTATGATACCTCATACCCTCTTACTCCACCCCTTTCCACGCTCCACCACCCTCGCATATACTGCCCTCGCATATATTGCCATTGTGATGCCCCTCCCAGAGTCTAAAGCACGGTATGCAGGAGAAGCGCTGAAACTACCCTACCCTACTGTATACTATATCCCACGGCTCTGCTTCCCGGATCAGGGCAATACATCTAGTGTCCAATGAAAAGCTTCGGAGGCATTAGCTCCTCTCTGTTATCAATAAATCTCTGCTGGACTTGGAACGGCTGTCTCACTCATTGGTCTAGGACATGGTGGGACCAACTCAGCTATTATAGAAACTGGATATCCATAAATGAAAGAATTATACTTGGGCCTTCTACCTCTATATTTTAGGTATGCGCAAAAATCGCACGATCCCTTGATCATAGCAGCGCATCCTTACCCATTGTACGGAGGTACCTACAGGAGCACAGTAGTATGGTGCTCTGCTCTACACGGTGCCATGAGGAATTGAGAAAAAAGGAAACAAAACCAAGTCCCACCTAAGGAGCTGGGCAAACACTAACCTTGCACTTGCGATACTTAGCCTGCTCAGCTACCCCATAGGTGTTGCACTACAGTACTACACTAAGGGGACGTGCGCAACCGGTGTGAAAAAAAACAAAACAGGAAAAACAAAAACAAGCAGCAAGAAACAATCAAAAGACAAGCAAATATGTACACAATTAGCAGGTGACAAGCAAAGTGCCCGCGCAGTACTCGAACTAGCGACAGATCCCTAGTTTCACCACCCCCCTTCCAGCCAATCACCAGAATAATCCTCAGACTGACATCCTCGGGAAACATGTGCCAGCACCGCCAGCAGCGGCAAAACAGGAAAAGCCAAAATTAGAGGAATTAGGGAACCGACAGAAAGGTTTTTAAAAAAAAGCAATGAGAGAAGGGATGAGAGGAAGGGAGGGAGGGAGGGAGGGAGGAAAGGAAAGGAAAGGAAAGGAAAGGAACGAAACAAGGTTCCTTCAACGGAGGGGGCCGCTGCGCTGTGTACGATGTTATATGCCGAGTGATCGATTGAGTGAGTGAGTGAACGGTGTACGACAGGGTGCCTATAGTAACAATGGAAGCACATGCTTGAGCACATACATATGCCACGACAATCTATCAAACCCCATCCCCCCCCTCCCATTTTACCCCATGGGTGCACTCCTGTTTTTTCCTGCTTGTCCCCGATTGAGTGAGTGGGCCGGTCCTGCGGCAGCACCTCAAACACATCCCTTCCTTCCCGCCCCGCCAACCTAGCTAGGCATCACCTCCGCCATTAGTCTCCGTCCTCCATCCATCCGTCACACGTACCCGCACCGCATCCCCACCCCCGCAGCAGCTCCGCCGTCACCCCCCTTATTCCACTTCATGCCGCCTTTCCATCCCTAGGATTAATCTAATCTATTTGCCCAAGCTAAAAACATATAATCAGGCTACTTAAAACCAACTACGGCCCTACGACCACCACAACTATCATACATCCTACTTGCTATTCCCCCAGGGGTTATCGCCTCACCATCCACCTTGGCGGCGTATACAAGTAAGGAAGAGAGAGAGAGAGAGAGAGAGAGAAAGACACCAACCCAGACCAAATTGGCTATCTGATTGGTCGGTTGACTGATTGGTCCATTATGAGTGGGAAGGAGGTGTGCGGTAAGGGCAGGCTATCGAGGCAAGGCAAGGCAGGAAGGCAAGGTATGGGAACTTTAAAAAAAAAACTAAGATAAGGTAAGGTAAGGTGAAGCGGCCCTAGCCACAATTGCTACCACAGCACAGTGGGGTGCCCCAGGCAGTTTAACAAGCCTCACGCTGAATGAGCCTGGTGCGGGGAAATTAAGGTTAGAAAAAGAAAAAGAAGGGAGGGTGCTTACTACAGGAGCAAATTGCCCTACTGGCCTCGTTTTTTACACTCAAATCACGATGAAAAAAAACAAAAACTAAAGGGCGAGAGTTCCCCAGGAGTATTCTGAAGCTCTGCACCATACTTGAGTATAATCAAACCTCCACTCAGGAGGTAAGCTAGCCTAAGCAGAAACCCAAGAAAGGGGAGGCATAAGTTGGGGCGGTTATCTGTGTATGTGTGTGTGCTTATGTGTGCTCATGTGTGATTTCCACATGCAGTTCAACTTCTCCCTCCCCTCCTCCTCCTCCTCCTCCTCCTCCTCCCCCCTCTGCCTACCCACCCGCCTACCTGGCGAATGTGCTATCTTGTGTGATCCTATGATCACGCAAAAAGCAAACTGGAGCTAATTCCCATCGTTTGACCGTTTTTCTTCCTTTTTCTTCTTCCTTCCTCCTTTATGATACCCGACTACTGTGTGGAGATGATTGCGTTAGTCTAGGGAACAAGGGGGTCGTTATCTACTGTGCTCGTGCGTCCCATGTGAGTAGAGGTAAGAAGTACCCGAACACTCGGACAGCTAATTTAGTAATGAGAGCTCAGATACGCACAGATATAATTCACACACTTTTTCTTCTTCTAATCCGTGTGTTCGAAGCTTTATTGATTTTTACTTATTACTTGTGAGCAGTAAGTAATTCGAGACAAGTTAGAGCGCCATCGAGCCTATTCCACCGCGGTATAATATCACTGGGGGTTCGAGCAAAAGAAACCAGTCGATCAACCTCGTAATCCCCCCCTCAGACATAAGATGCTCATCCAAACTTTGGACGCACAAGTAAGCAATCAAGCAAGGGGGAAGGGGAGGAAGTGAAGAGAAGTGAAGAACAAGCAAAGAGAAAACCAAACTCACACTAATCTAGATCACCCCACTCTAGTCCTCTCCGAAAAGCCTAGACTAGATGGATAGATGGATAGATGGATAGATGGATAGATAGACGATAGATACAGTACAGCAGTGCTAGATGCCGAGCCTAGCATAGCATTATTGCACGGTACGGCACACACACCTCGGGCAGCGCACCGAACCGTCCCACCCATACATCCAGCTCTCCATTCTGTCAGCCAGCTAGCTAGCTAGCCAGGTAGATCAGCCCCCACCTCGAAGCCTTCACTATAGATACAAGTAAGCGATTGAAACCCAACTCTCCGGGGCAGAATTACATCTACAGCTGTATCAAAAGCCCAGATATCACGAACCCGCTCCTCTACTTTCCCTTCTAGTAAGCTTAGATGAGGGAATATTGGTCCGGACGCGCAATGCCCGCGTGAGGAGCCTATTCTACCCAATTCTAGAAGTGTGCCCACCTAGTACATTGGGGTAAGAATGCGCAAGCACGCTTACCATGCCCGTATAAGGGTGAGGGCGAGGACGAGGTGGTGGTGGTGGTGGAAGCTGGGAGATCAACAAAGCGCTATTGCGCAGTCGGTCTGGGCCATCGTATATGCAAGGGGTTACCATCTATAATACTCAAGCGGTTCTCCTATCCATCCACCCATCCGGTCTGATAGCAGAATGAAAATAAGGTTTATCCATCCATCCATACCTTGGTGGCACTAGCTAGCAGTAGTGAGTGAAAACAAGGTTCACTCAAGTTCCCTCTATCCACCCCAGCAGTCGAGCCCTGGATGCAACTCCTCACAACCTTCAACAGCAGAAGAGACATTCAACCCAGGAGTCAAAAACCGTTTATCCAAGCCCTCTTCTTACACTACCGTATACGAATCCTGCGCATAAACCCCACTAAATACTTGGCAACCCAAAAATGCACTCCCTCCCTCCCTCCCTCCAACCCCTCGGCTGAACGCCCCCAGAACGCACAAGTATGATAAGCATATAGTCCAGCTCACGATCCTAGGGCAGTGCTCTACCGTCCACAAATAAACAAGTAAGGCCCCATACCACACATGGCCACCCACTTCATAAGAAGAAAAAGGAGATGATAATAATTAGGGGTCAGAAATCCGAAGAGAAAAAAGAAACCAAAGGACACATATCATACCTCAACAGTACTAGTAGAGTACCCGTAAACACGACACCCAAACAAAACAGCCCCAACCCCGTGTCCTCTGGAAGAAGGAGAGGGAGGTGTAGTCAGACGCTATATACAGTAGTGGCTAACTAAGATATGACACGACACACCAGCCTTCAATCAAACACAGAACTCCTACCCGGGCCCGACTTCCCCTCCCCCTATAACCTACATTACGCAACCACCACCACCACCACCACCACCACCACCACCACCACCACACCCTAGTTGTAAGCAAGCCATCAAAGTGTAAGGGGGTAAATAAAAACAAATAAAAACAAATAACAGCCCCCCACAGGTCCACAGTCCACAGATGTCCACCAAAGTCCACAAATGCCCCCACCCCCCCTCTCCTTCCAGCTCCGCCCCGCCCCGCCCCGCCCGACGGTAAGTACTAGTATGATAGAGATAGATCGAAGGAAGCCCATCCCCCCAGATTAGCTCTTCACAATTCAGCCTATGATAGAATAGAATAGAACAGAACAGAAACTAGAGTTGGGTAGGACACATCTTCCAATCTCACTCGTCACACTACGCTACACTACACTACACTACACTACACTACACTACACTGCACTGCACTACACTACACTACACTACACTACACTGCACTACTCGTAATGTCCTGACGTTTGTGAACACAACTGCTATTGCATGATGCCAAGATCGGGGCAAAAAAGCTGAATTTTGGCGGTATGCAATAGCAGTTGTGTTCACAAACGTCAGGACATTACGAGTACACTACACAACCCTAGGGCTACAGTCACAGCGCAGTACAATACAGTACACCGCCAGTTATGGCCTGGGCGCTGTAAGGTCGGACGTCGGAGCTCGGCCTGCTGTCGTGCGGTGGGCTTGCCATGTTTAAGATTGTCTGCTGGTTATATAATACTATACTGTACTTTTTTTTCCCCAGGCAACAGGTATATACCCGATAACAAGGGATTCACGAAATATATGGCAAAGAGTTCGGTGCGTATAGGAGGAGCGCCAATGGAAATCCCCAGCCCCTGTTTTCGGATACCTCCTTCTTTCTTTCGGACAAGTAGTAGTAGGGTTAGTGGGGGATGATAATATTATGATAACATCACGAGTTCCAGACCTCTCGTGATGCAAAGCACGGTACATAATAGATAATTACCGCATTAACTGGGATATTTTCAGTGAGGGGTCTCAGGACGTCCGAGTTTCCTACTTTGGTGGGGACTGGAAAAAATACCAGTAAAATAAAACGATGCATTACTCCGAGAGGAAACCCAGACGTCCCGAGACTAATTCTCTTATTCAAGTTAATAATATTACGGTACTGTATTCTAGACATCGGGATTGCTGAAAGCTTCGCTCAGCAGGGCTGGGTTTCTATGATGGCAGCGCTTGAGCAGTACCTCAATGGGTGGGCCCCCAGCCCGCCTGCTCACTTGCTCAATGCTGAGACTAGTCCCCTGCAGAGGGGGCTGGAATACCTCGTGAGCTAGACTAACTAACCAGAGGCTAGGGTCAAAACAAAAGACACACCAAGACCCCAGCCGCCCCGATTGGAAAAAAGTGACATCAAATTCACAAAGAAACAGCACCTTAATTCCCTTTCGAAAGGTATGTCTATTGTACATATAAAAGCACTTCAGAGCAAGTGGTGTTTACTAGGATACAATAATTGAAAGGAATGAAAAGGCTAATGTATGACTCGAACTCGAAAAGAAGAGTCCAGGAAACCTTTGCAAAGACTGGACATGCCCTGACAGAAAGTGAAGGCGGATGTTACAAGTACAGAAGAAATAATGGTTGCTGTGAAAGGGTATTAAAAGTTGTAGAAAAAGAAAATGCTTTTGTACAGAGCATCTAGTACAGGGACAGAGGAGAAAGGAAACTTAGAAGTTCTCTTCGTCGTACATACCACAGCGATATCCGCGAAAACTAAGAGCTTAGTCCTCTGGAAGGATTATCCCTTTCTCGGAGAACCTTTTCGCCATCTCTCCAATGACACGGTTAAAAGAAGATGCAGCACCTCTCTCCTGAGTGAATCTCACAACACCAGACCCAGTCTTTCTAGATCCTCCATAAGCACGAATCTCGCCCACAAAAGAGACCTCCTTGATATTAAGACCTAGGCACACCCTCGTGAGTATTTATTCACTTGAGAACACTTTGATAGAAAGTGTCACGAGTAAAACAGAGAGGGAAATCTCACTATTAGGGGTTCCGACCCTAGCCCTCATAACCAAAGACTTACGATCATCCTCAACAATAGCCAGCCCATATTTAACCCATTCCTTCCAAAGCTTCATAATCTCTTTACGGGCAGCCGTAGGGGAGATGTTGAAGCAGATCACGCGGTAGGCCGGTTTGACGTTAAGGAATTTCATGAACCAATTGCGTTGGGACATGACCTTAGTGAACTGATCCTCCTCGAAGCCCCCAAAGTTATCACTCCCCTCTTTCGAGCCCTGAGGAACCATAAAGCAAGACGTGAGCCCGTTGGCAATGCTTTGAGTGTCACCACGATCTAGTAATACCGGTCAGCACGTTGGTAAACACGAAAAACACAGCTGTTCGACAGTAAGTGTCGAATGAAGCATGCTGCCATACCATTAGAAGCCCCAAAAGCCAACAAGCCTCCAGCATCACGACTAGCCCATCTCTTGAGAAGGCCCCCAGAGCGACGCCCAAAAGTGCCCTTAGTCCCGCCCACGACAATCTCTTCAATCACGGGATCCTTTGGTTCGGGTGCGATTTTGTTCTTCCCCTTCAACACATCAAAAAAGGAACGCTTCTTCTTGACTTCCTTTGCCAAAGGGTTCACAACCGTTGCCACAAGGGCACCCGACATGACTGGATTCACCTTTGTGGCGATACAGCGAGTTTCGTCATTCACCAACTTTAGAGATTGCCTCTCGTTCCCGTGTGCTGAGGGTAGGATCAGCTCCGGGTCGAATCCGACGGACTCATCTCTAACAACTGGTAACTGGCTCAAATGCTTTGAATTCTTACCCCCATCCCCAGCTCTGTCAATAGGCACATGGCGGTTCACGACACTCTTCGGACGGATCCTTAACGGGGCCGGCTCGAACCTATCAGCATGGGTCGGAATATCAGATCGCCTATCTGAATGACGACCCGCCAACGAGACATTTCGATTTGGTGGGGCAGAAACCACCCTTGATCTACCACCAACGCCGCCACGAGTAATACCCAAGCCTTGGTTTTGCGCCCCGAGTTTCGCAATCCCCTCCTTCTCAATGGTATGGGGCATGGGAATGGTGTTCTTTCCGCTAGCCAAATTGAGCGGCCTACCGCCCTGAGAAATAGCACGAGGTTGATTGGATGGCAGCGCAAAGGATATTGGACGTTCCATAAGTTTATCAAAGTGCTCAAGAACATCATCCAGATAGCCTTTATCGGGGTCGGCTTCGTCATCATCGAAGATTCTAAGTGTGCTGCGGCCATTCGAACATTTTCTAATAAGTGCTTCTGGAGGTAAAGTCGGTAGCGGTCTGTCACCAGCATCCCCACGAGATTGTTGAGTTCTAACAGTAGCAGTGGCAGAAGAAACAGTAAGATTAGCAAATTCTGCAGAATCGACCGTATGAGAACTTGTATTGCCAGTCTCGCAAACACTTCTCACGGTACTAAGTGTCTTGAGCGATCCCAGGGAGCCGAAAGCCCTATCACAAGCTGCTTCGAGCTCTTCGCTAACCATCCGCCGCCTCTCTGCATCTTCCTGCTCGTTGGCATAGTATGCTCTCCGATTGGGCTGGCTTGCGCGAACAGACTTCCCATCCGTAGCCATTCCATCATTCATAAAGGCCGAGCGTCTCTTGGTGGGATCAATACCCTCCTTTCTCCCTTTAGGCGCAAATGCCTCAGGGCCTAACTCAAACCGAGGGGTATCTTCTCGATCAAATCCGACAGCCTGAGCACGTGTACCGCGCTCATCGTCGACCCAAACAGTGCCCTGTGGTGGGTTCTTCGAGGCAACCGACCCACCTGCTCTTGCATGGCGGTTATTGAGACTAGTGGTGTGATTGAAGCTAACACGACGCTTGAAATGGCCGTTTGATTTAAAAAGTGATGGAGATGCGCTTGTATGGCTTACCAATGAAGACCGAGAACGATACCTGCCACCAGCACTATTCGTCTTACCAGCATGAAGGTGGTGATGACGGCGGATGGAACCAGTCGCAGATACTCGAGAGGATACTCTCCCCGGCCGGACCACAGAATTTCGGCTACAATGATCTGCAACACTATGCCTACCCCTCATGGAACGTAGGCGATCTCCTGCTTTTTCCCGTGCATGATAGTTGACATGGTCGTCGCCATGGACAGGTTCGGCCTGTGGCTTTCCTCTAGTGGGAGGGCGATAATCGACAGCCTCGCAACCAGTCACAGAAGCGCTAGAATTTTCTCTATGCCTACCACGCCGCGCCACAGTCCCAGCACGTTTCCCTCGGCTGCTGATCCGGTGTTGAGGGAGATGAGTGGATGTGGAACTGCTAGATGCCTTAGAGTTTTTACGTTCTTCGGAGGTTCCAGGGTAGTTTTCCAAATGGTCATATCGATACTTCATCAATAGGCAATAGAATACCTTTTCCTGGTTGTGTCTGTGATTGCAAGTAGGATGCCAAAATTAGCTTTGCTTTCACGCCATAATTACCTTGCGCTATCCAAACATCTCCATTATCGAAACAGCCCCTCTCCGGATGGGCCACAACCCAACCGAATCCCAGATAACACGGATCAGGTCAAGAGTAGGCAATCACTTACACATTATTTAACAACCTCTCAATTAGGGTATTCTCTTGAACACCTTGCCAAAGAGTCTGCAAGTTCTTTAATATCTCGCCGTCGATATCTCTTTCGTGCTTTACTGGTCGCCCGATATCTCTTGAGCGTGGAGGCTTCGGACCCCTATCGGTCTCTTCGCCTGTGACTGGATCCAAAGGGGCGTACATCCGGACAAGAGGGTGGTTCCAGATCTGTTCCATAGGTATGCGTTCTTCAGGATCGATGGTCAACATTCTCATTATTAAGTCCTTCGCCTCTATCGAAAACTCAACCGGCATAACAAATCGCCCCTTCATAACCTTTTGCAACAGCTTTCGGATATTGTCATCATCAAACGGGAGGTACCCAGCCAAAAGAGCGAACAAAATGATACCACAGGACCAAATATCAGACTTCGCCCCGTCATAATGCTTTCCTGAAACAATCTCAGGGGACGCATAGTGAGGAGATCCACAGGGGGTATCAAGGAGCGATCCGTGAGGCTGAAGAGCAGCCATACCGAAATCAGCAATCTTGATATTCCCATTGGAATCGAGTAAAAGATTCTCCGGCTTTAAGTCGCGATGGCAGATATTAAAATGCTGGCAGTAATCAATCCCAGAGAGAATTTGACGAAAGTACATAAGAGCCTCAGGCTCCGGAAGACGGCCACGACGAGTCAAGTAGTCGAAGAGCTCACCACCTTCGATGTACTCTAGAACGAGATAACTATCGATTATGTTTGCTTTAGCATCAGGGAACCCATCAGTCATGTAGCAGGCGGACTTACAGTTCCCCACGATTTTCCCAAACATCCCACAGACCCATAACATTGGGATGGCAAATCAGCTTCATAATAACCACCTCTCGCTCCAAGCCCGGCGGTAGAGGTCTCTCTTGCCCACTTTCACCAATAGCCCCATCATTCCCCTTACCAACGATCTTGATTGCCGCGAATTGACCAGTTTCGATATGCTTGGCCAACCTAACTCTTCCACTACTTCCTTTTCCTAGAGTACGTCCAAGAAGCCACGGGCCAACCTGTGCCTTAACTCTAGCACGGGGTACGTTCGGCTTCTGGGCTGGGGGCGAGGACGGGTGGCCGACAGGAACCGAGGAGACATCACCAACATGCTCTCCGGTGCCAGTAGACCCATAGGAATCAGTCTGCTTGTACGATCTAGCCGATGTTTGCTGAGTGGACTGCTGCTGCTCTTGCCTATCGAATTCTCGGGGCTTGGAATAGTTGGGTGGAGCCGGTGCTCTGGTTGGTGACGAATAAGCCACATTAACAGGTGTATCCTGCAATGGCCTCCGCGAACCTCTATACGAAGTTCGATCGCCTTTGCCCCGAGGCTCCATGGCGGGTATTAGTCTATAAGAATACTACAACAGTTTGATCTATGGCGCGGCGTTAGAGTCACCCCTGTTGGCAATCAATCCGAGAGTTAGAAGGGTAGAAGTAGTAGTACTTACTAGAAGAAAGGGAAATACGTTACTGCGGTGGATAAAATTAATCTATCTGATAGGGAACGAATAATAGGTGTTTGTACGAAGAGACGAAGGGTGTCGTGGAGGAAGGAAGGAAGGAAGGAAGGAAGGAAGGAAGGAAGGAAGGAAGATGTCCTGTGTGTTTGTTGATTAAGTGAATGCGCGGAAGGCAAGTCACCGCACGATGGTATAGCCCGCAAACCTATGCCAACGTGAATGCGCAAGCAAAGCAAGGTTACAACCAGACAGGATGACGACGAAGAAGGAAACTAATGAAGGGCTAAAAAATGAAGAAAATACAATTGAAAGGATTAGAAAAAATAACTAAAGATCGACAGTAAGGCCCTAGGGCAAATTTCAATTCAGCACAAAGGAGTGTAGTGAACAAACGACAAGATAACGAAAGAAAGGAAAGTTTAAGGCGTCAAACCCCCATAGACTAAACCAGACAAGAGAATTCCCTCACGATGGAGATTAGAGATTACCAAGTGAATGGATAGGTCGGGGGGGGGAGGACAGTCGAAGAGAAAAAGAACCGGATGAACAGAACTATACTATCAATATCAAAAACGGCCCCCTTTCACCAACATTTCATAAGCAAAGAATAATGTCAGCTACAAAGCCCTCACAAAAGAAGGGCAACACATACAATACATACATACACCCTTTGCATACTTGCTATGTGAATTCCTCATGACAGGAATGCCTTGAAATATTCTACCTTCAATGTCACATAAGGGATGGCGGCGATCACCCGACGTCGAGCGCCTCAACCAGGGATGTGCACAGACTCCCGTTGCCCAAACCTGGTAAAGTCAGCATTTCGTTGTGCAGATCTTCCCCCACACAGAGCCTCACTCACACCCAAACGAGTGAGCAACGGGAAAACACAACTCATCTTTATCCCTCCTCTCTACGAGTGGGAATCTAACAACATTCCATTCTGTGTTAAAGAATTCCGGTGGATAGCAACACAGCAGCATACCACAGACACCTACTGTCTTCGCTCCGAATCACCCAGTAAACAGTGTCCATATGCTGTATCACACAATGTTGATCAAAAGGTATCACCTGATCTAACCACCCCAATACCTTAACCGGCAAAATGTTCAGCGACATCCACTTCAATGGTAATCTAATAACACAATAATAATTCAAAAATCCAGGGCACTGCAATGGCGAAATCGCCGAAAGGATTACCCTTCCTTCCCCCAGCCGACCAATATCCGGACATATCTCCATCATCGCAAGGAAACAGAACAAAACCTCGCCATGATGCTGCCATCAGTCAAAACTTAAACACCCCCGACACCAAATATAAAGGACACAACACCGCTAAATCCCTTCCCTCCTGCCGTTTGCCTCACCCGATAGTAGAAAGAAAGCAAAATGTGGACTAATCGACGAACAGAACAGATGATATATATCGACAGCAAAGCCAAAGGTTACACGGCTTTACCAACCCCCCTAGGAAAGCAAAATCAAAATCGCGAGAAATTATAAGCAAAAAGAAAAAAATCAATCGCAGCCCACACCAAACAAAAAGCGCCTTTTGCGTACAGGTAAAGAAAGACAGAAAAGCGTGCTGGGCATTCTGCCGAGAAAAACAAAATTCTCCAGCCCCCCATAATATTTTGACATGAAACAGATATACAAAAAAACACTCCCCCCACATCGAGCAAGAGCTGCACCATAAACACATAACAAATGCCAAAAACAAATGCGAAGAATGAACATGGGTAAGAGAACTTCAAGAATGAGGTCTTTATAACGACAATAGACGAAAGATATCGAGGGTATCCATCAAGAAAATATTATAGTTTACAACTCTCGAAGAACCGAGAGACAGGTAAAAGTCGTCGAGGTAGTATATCATCGGTCGTGCTTTATCATGCCGCCAGCGCTCCCTGGTGGACTAGTGTTGGGTTCCGGGCCAGGATTCCTAGTATTAATCGGTGAGACACTAGGTGATTGTTTCGAATCCTGTCCGGCAGCAACAGGGGAAGATTGTCCTTGAAGATGGTCGTTCTTTCCGCATCCCTTAACAAGGCGATGCCTCTGCAATACATTATTAGCTCAATATTCCCAAAGCTCGACCATTGCAGGACTCGGCTCTCACCTTTAGGGCATCCTTCCTACTGAAGCTCTTCTCGCAGTTATTGCACGGAAAGGGCTTAACTGCGAGATGAATTCGCTTGTGTCGCTTCAGATCGTGGTTTCGATTGAAGCTTTGGGGGCACTGGTCACACTTGAAGGGCCGTTCGGCCTGCTGCTGATGGTGCGTGCCAGGATGGTGATGGGGCATCATAGCTGGATGCCCGTGTAGGATTCCACTCATAACTTGTCCACCTACTCCCGGTAGGGGGTATTGGGGCTTGTAATTCGGCTGCAGTGGAACAAGGGGTGGGTATTGGGGTCCAGAGTTCATCCGTCCACCCATCACACCTGAGGGTGACATTTGAAGGCCATGTTGCTGTTGCTGTTGCTGACCGTAATAAGGCTGCGAGGGGGTTGGAGGAGGGAGCGAACCTTGTGGGGAGTACGGGTCGTGGTTCGGTTGTGATTGGCTGCTTATTGGGGGGTGGGGTTGATTAGAATGCTGACTCGGTTGGAGATAGGCAGCAGCGTAACTACTATGGACATTCGACCCCGGCCCTATCGAAGGTAAACCCGATCCAGCTACTGCAGCAGTTGGGTGGCCCCCAGCGCCAGTCGAGATGGGCATCCCGCTTGGGTAAGGCGACGAATTGTCAAAACTGGGGGGGTGAACCAACTCCCCAGTGGCAGGGCTCGAAGGCCTACTATTTCCCCTGTTCAACGTTACGCCGGGCGAGGCAAACCCCCTAACCCCAAAGCTCGAGTTTGTGGAACCCTGTATTCCTCCTGACGTATATGAAGCATTTGTTGAGGCTGAGCCGTACCCATAGGGCGAGCTATTCGAGGTAGCAGGCCAGTAACCAACCGGGGAAAACGGCCCCATGGTAGATACCGTTCCAGCACTACTGCCACCACTGCTCAATGGACTTGTCATCTCGTTGGGTCCGATTGGTGGAGGAGTCAGTACACTATTGCCGCCAAAGCTTGAGTATGGTGCTCGAGTGGTGTTGAGATGAAACTGGGGAAGGGGGTGTTGCTGCCTTCGTGCGGCAAGGCCCGAAGACATGTCGTGGGTGCTCATCAAAGAGGAGCCCTGTGCTAACGTAGCAGCCAGGTCGGAGACCCCGTCACGGGCTGGGGGAGGGAAAGGTCTTGCTTCCGCGTCGCTAGTGGTGGGTGGTGTGGGAAGAGTCCTAGCGACTGAGGGTTGGTAGTTGAACGGCGCAGACTGCAAGTACGAAAGCGAAGGTGGAGAAGTGTTTGAGACGAGGGAAGGTGCCAAAATTGAGGGAGAAGACGCAGTAGTAGAGGAAGCCCCCGAGGAGCTTCCTCCCCAGTAATGGGCTTGCTGGCCCTGGGAGGGATCCAGGGAGGGCAGCGGGTACTTGTCGGCCGCACTTAGGGTCGGCGATGGATAGGAAGACTGCGGTGTTGGTGGAATAAAGAGTTGGAGAGGAGATACTGTTTCCCGTGAGAACGGGGAGTAGCTAAGAGTAGCCGTGGTGAAGACTTTGATGGAAAATGCCCCTAGGAGGGAAGGGGGTATATAGCGCAGCCGCCTTGGAGGCTGGAACTTTGTAGCGAAGGCTGGGACAGCTCAACGAAGGTGCAACAGGCTATCAAATCACTTGAGTCAATGACACGAAGCCCAAGCAGACGACAGCGGCAAAGGAAAAACCAACAACAGCGGGATAGGCGCAAAAGGGGAGGGATAAAGGGTCGAAACGAAAAATGAAAAGGTTATGAGACTATGAAGGTGGGCAAGGACAGTGGGTGGGGATGGATGCAATGGGGGATTGGAAGCTAGGGGAAATGCAATACAATACATACCTCACTCACTCACTGGCTGTTGGATAGTTGTTGGAGGGCGGAGATGTTAGTTGGAATGATAGTGGAGGAGAAAGGATTTGTTGTGTGAAAATGGGTGCAGGCGTATGACGCTATTAAAGGGGAAACGGGGCGGCGGGCAAGGACGCAGTATGAATATGCGGGGAGTGCGTGAATGGGGACAATAATGACACAGGTGGGAGGGGGGGGTGTGGCAGATGGGGTAGAGATGATAATTGTTGATGTTTGGTCTAAAGAGAGCAAGGAGCGGCGATCCCACGTTTTTTAGATGCTGCCGAAGACGCCTTCTAGTGAGGGATCTACCGAGAAGTAGCGACAACCCGAAGGAATGGTATCGAGACAGGAACCAGTTTGGTAAACGATAAAAAAAAGGGCCGGCTTTATCAAGTGTCAACCAAAAGCCGGATAGCTGGGTAGAGTTGGAAACTTGGAGTCGGGTCGTCCCAGGCTTTTTGATGGCTGGCGGAAATGGCTAGCTAGCTGCTCACAGGAGATGGGTGCGCCTCTGCAGACATATACTAGTATCGAGCACAGAAGAGAAAAATGGAAGAGGGGAGAGGAAGACGCAGAAGATAATAAAGAAGAAGTTTAAAGGCAGGTGATGAGCATACAACCAAAACGTGTGGGTCTAGAAGGTGTGTGAGTGTTTTCCGAAGCGCAATTGAATCATGAAAAAGGCAAGTTCAGTATGCTGGAATTTCCCCAGCTGGTTGCTTCTTACTCCCTCCTGCTTGCTGCTTCTCACTCCTCAGAGACTGAAGATAAAAATGTCTTACTGTAGCCTGTGCGTACGTGCTGGTACTGGGGGGTGGTAATAGTGAGGTGAATCCTGCAGATGTGTAGGGACAGGGGCGGACACTGGATCTCTCAGGGGACTGAAAATCGGAGAGACCAGGGTGGGGAGAGAGACAAGAGAGAGGAGTACAAAATGCTGTGCTATAGGGACGGCTTGGAACCTGACCCCCTTGTCGCTCCTGCCTGTCTGCTGGTCTCGGTTTTGATTGATTTTGGTGAGGTGAGACAACAGGCCTGAAAGGAGCGGTATTGGGTTCACGGGTCGTGTTGGCGCGCCCGGGATGGAGTGGATATATGTGATTGATGGAATTGACTTCTTGTATGACAGTAGCCAAGCGTGCGACGGCCTAATCGATACCTGAGTGTAACTATCCCGGTAGAGGATCAATTGATTGAATGCGAGGCTATTCCCAACGGAGAGATCTGAATAACGTATCGCACTGAATGTAGGGATGAGGGATGGCGCTGGCGTGATAAGTGCACTGAGGCGGGGTGGGGGGAGCAAGTCAAATCTGCTCCCGGGAAGACTTGTACAGTACAAATACTGCACTACATTATGATACACCAAAAATTCAAAAACAGAAACAATTGATGCGTGAGAATTTTAAGTTAAAAAACAAAAAAGAAAGGGTAAATAAGAAAGAGAGCGTGGAGGGAGACCCGGGGGAAGAAGAAAAAGAAGAAGAGGGAGAAAAAGAAAAAGAAAAAGAAAAACCCGAAAACCCGAAAAAAAATCGAAGAAGAAAAGAAGAAAAAGAAAAGAAAAAAGGAAAACCTCGTGAGGCAAAGACAATACGGTAAGTTTTTGCACAACCGAGAAGGCGACGCCCACATCTTCACTCATGTGCAGGCACACACACATGGCAAGTATACTGTTACCCTATCCATTATCACTGCATAGTACGGATCTAGAAGAGATGGGACGAAACAAGCAACCGGCTGGCCCTACGAAAATGGTCGATTGGAAAGGGAAAAGCACCCTTCTGTTGAGACCGAATGAGAACAATCTTACCCAAGGCTCAGCTCAGGGCCAGCATGGAGAAGACGGGACGGAAAATTAGGAAAATTAAGAATTAAGAATTAAAAAATTAAAAAATTGGAGGAAAAAAAATAAAAGAGGGGGAAAGTAAAAAGCTCCTTCCGAGGAAGAGGCAAAGCAATGTACGAGTAATGTCACCGATATTGCACTCATACCAATATGATACCAAATTCGTACTCAAATAATCGAAAGGGCAGAAAAGGGGGGTGGGGAGAAAGGGGGGGGGAGGGGGGTGGGAGAGAGCCAAAGGGCGTGGAGCAGAATGCGTTGCGGTCGGATCCGCAGTTGTTCGTGCAGAATTCGGAATATGTTTGTCAAGTGCCAACCAGCATTCCGGGCCAGTATTGCCCCTAGATCCCCGACCTTGCTTCTGGAGAAACAGAAATCTAGACCAGTATCGAGGTCCAGTTGAATGGCATATCTCCTCGTAAAAAATTCGGATTGGAGCGAAGGGAAGGGAGGACAGCCGAGCCAACGAGAGGGCACCAAGGCCCGCAAATCGCCACAGCCACACTTTAAACAAACGCGAAAGGCCGAAAGGCAACTGAGTACTCGAGTACAGGGAGACCTCCTTGATGCGAATCCGACCCTTACAAAAAAAATACACGGCAGCTTCGATGCGAAGGCGCAAGGTGCTGGAGAAGTCAATTCGCAGGGAACGCTTGCGGTCGGCGTCCTTGGCCATGCGAGATTGGGTATGGTCTCTCGAACGATGGGTCTGGAATGGCGTGAATTAGGTTATTGGAACTCGACATGATTGGCCAGCTGGAACAGATGGGTGGTGGGTGGCCACTGCTTGCAATGGCTGTGTGGGTGAGAGAAACACTTCCCATAATGCATGTCTCAGACATGGGTTCGATTTTTCTTAGACGAGCTCGCAACAACGTGGAGTCTCTCCTTTCTCCGGAATCGTGCGTCGTACAAAAATTGGTGTGATTGCACCTTTTGGTCATCGCATACAGTACCGTGCAGCAGGAGTAGAAGAGGGCAGGGTAAGAGTGAGTGAGAGAGAACAAGAGTGCGAGAGACCAAGTAGGAGTGTGAGAGCAAGAGATGGAATGAGACTGAGGATGGGAATAGGAATGAGTAATGGTTTCACTCATCCTACTGCTCCTCCCCTCCTTAGTCCTCCTCGGTCTTCCTGAGGGATAGCAAATTCACAGAAAAGTAGTTGCAATGTGGTATCAAAAAAATTGAACATAGGATAGATAACCAACACCTTAGAGGGGGCCGGAGCGGAGAAAAAAGATGAATTGGTCTCCTTCCCGGTTAATCATATTTTACTACCGGTACTGTGCTCGTTACGGAAAGAAGTTATCAGCAAGCACTGTACTCCACCCAGTCTACCGTATAATCTGGCAAAAGTCGGATTGGAGCTAAAGCGAAACTAAAGTAGCCGAACCAACAGGAGGGCGCAAAGAAGGCGAATTCGCCACAGTTTAAACATATAGGCAGCGGTGGTTGGACAGGTTCAAGAAAATCCTCATTAGTGCCAATCCGACTTTTGCCAGATTGTACGGTACTCGTACTGCGGTTTTCTGTATTCTCACTCTACTGTATTCCTGATCGCATCTGTCAGCTCTTGAGCACGCTTCTTCAGTTCTGGCAAGCAGTGGACAAGCAAAAAAAAGATACCTTTGTTTCTTTATTTCCTCATTTCTTTCTTTGTGCCCCGTGCCTTCTCCTAGCCCTGTGCTGTTTTAGCCTCCTTTTGAACCTCAAGTAGCACAAAGCTTCTGCAGCGCTCATATCCTTTGAGCAAAAGCAGCATGGCATTTGGTCAAGAACTAAGACATATTCGAGCCTTCTGGTTGGTGTCTCTAATTGCTTTTGCCCGTTTCTTTTTTCAACTAAGACCTGAACTCATTGGCCAAGGAACCGAATACTTGTTTTGCCTGGATTCTCCCGGCCTCCCCCGGTCCCCAAATCGGGTATCCATGAAAATTTCTGTAAGACCATGGGAATGATACGCGCTGACCATGCCAGGGATCAAATGCTTTCACCACAGATTCGAATCCAGATCCTCCCCCTCCCCAAATCCCTTCCCCCCCCCACCTCAAGCCGCAGGTGGGTCTTTACCGTAGGGAAACGGGTTTGGCTGCCACGCAGCTACCACGCGATGTCAGTGTCAAAAACTCTCGCCGGTACTGTACTAAAGCCAACTGTGCCTCGCTAAAGCTGGGAATAACTTTCGGGTTGGAAATGGGAGAAAAAAAAGCAATAGCAGCCCGCAAAGAAGAAGCCTATGAGACAGGGCGAGAGACATTGCACGAAATTAGATGGTAAACCAAGTTTGGTAATACAGCTATTTCTGGGCAACATAGTTCAGACTTCGGCCAATGTAGGCAAAAAATCTAAGACATCCAAATAGCGGAACTTGCCATTGAGCGAACGCCTATCCTAATCTCTTTGACATATCAAACGGCCTAGGGGGAGCTCGAAGAAAATCGCGCGAGCGAAATCGTCGATGCGAAATAAACAAATTTCCCATGAAGGAAAAGCGACAGGTAATTATTCGAACAAAGTTCTCTAACAAACAGGTTAGAAACTTCATCCGTTTCAGGATTCAAGACAATTCTACCCTTTGATGCCAGCGAAAACAGTTCAAAGGGAAAGACAAGAAAGCTTGCCACCAAAAGCAAAATTCATACTTTCCGTTCGATAGGTGCCCCACGTTCGGTTCAACCCAAACGGGAAGACGGACCAATGACAGTGCGGCAATTGGGCGGGCAAAGGCCGCTTGGCTGCAGATTATCTTGTTTTTGTTTTTTCCCCCCAGCTTTGCACAACCGACTCGCCCCGACGGCGGTAGTGAAGCAGCCGCCGGCCATCTCTTCCAAAGGGCTGACTGGATTGGATGATCGGAGAAGGGCTAGAGTGTGTAAGGGAGTACGAGTCCGGAGAGGTGAGGGGAATGTTGTGCGACAAAACAAACGAGCGAGTACGACTGCAAAAGATTATGTATAGCACCGAAGGGTAGAGGATGGCACTCGAGTACCGGTGGGCAACACCCCTAAAGGGGAATCCGCATTCGAACCATCTGCTCACTTTAGAGTAATATGAATAAGCTACAGTGAATACCGGTATGCGGCTCCCAAGCGAGGAGGGCTATTAGAGAAGTGTGCTGATGTTTTTCTTTTCCTTTTTTTTCCCCCTTCCGAGGAAGTCTGAATTTTCGATACTCACACAAAACTCACCCGCACACCCCTACATTGCTTGAAAAAAGTTAGACGTATCGGTACCTCCGGGGTACTGTTTATTATTCCATCCACTTTGTTATACTCGAGTACCCACCAACATAGCCCATGTGACGGGAGGGGCTGAACAAGAGTGCTCAATGGAAGTCTAGATTCCCTTTAGATTTAGATTTTGTTGCTGGAATTGAACGGGAAAACAAACGAGGAGGTAAGGGGGCCACGCAAATAATGTAAGATAATAACGACATCTAAGACATCGTCTTAGGTGTTTTGCCAAAAGATTGATTGCAGTGCCTTCCTTTCCCATGACGAACGAGATTAAATTATTCGGCCTAGAGCAGAGTAGTCTCACGATACCAGAAATTAGGTCATAGCACCAGCAGTATTAGAATGGCAATCCGAACAATTCCAATCGTCATCCATTGGATCAATTGAAAGCGCTATCGTAGCAATGTCTAATGAAAGAACAGACGGTTGGATAGTGGGTGCAGTACTTGATTTTGCCGGACCCCATCCCGAATACCTGGTGCAGGGAAAAAAGGCGAACGCCTCTTCAAAGCTTTTTACTGGCCTGCAGCAAACATCAGTGAGAAAGTACTGGTACAGGGCACCCCGCTGTCCCGGACGGTTAAAACCTAAAGAATCTGTCCGGTACAGCGGGCGATCCGGGACAACGAGATATAAAGAAATGTGGAGCCCTCAGAGTTTCGTACGGGACAGCGAGGTATCGGGGGTATCGAGATCCGGGATAGCGGGTGTGATTGTATCATACGCTTCGTGATCCAACAAGGCCCTTCCCTTCTGGCATCAACCATGCCCTCCGGGTACTCGAGCACCTCACACAAGTACTCGGGTACGGGTAGTACCGTGCCCATACCAGAGCGTTACCAGAGGGAGGGGAATAAAATAGTGGCAGCACCGCAATCTACTCGAGTACCGTAAAAACTTTTGCGATTCGCCGTCTCAGGAAGTGGTGGTACAGTAAGAACTTTGGCTATTCGCCATCTCGGTTAGGTTGCAAATCTCGGGATTCAGAGACAAGTTTCTTGAGATGGATGAATACTTTCCTAACATGGTATAGCCTGAGTGCTTTGGCCTTGTTTGATCTTCTCAGCTTTCCAAACTAAACCTATCTTGGGCTAATGACTCGGTCTCCAGAAATCCTGAGACGGCGAATCGCAAAAGTTTTTACGGTACTCGTACTCGAGTACACCATCCCCTCCCTCGGAATCCCGCATCCTGTCATTCTTCGCCGGTCCTTGTCACGTTAATCCCCAGACTATCGCCAGATTGTCTGCAGAACCGAAGGATGACCAGAATCTATCCAAGCCACCAATCCCAACATTCCGGCTCGCAAGCCCTTTTCCCGACTGTACCTGCCCCGACTAAGCTTTTGAGAGCTCTATCTTCCTGCCTACCGTACCGCGTGCTTCCTATCGTGTCGTTGATAAGTATCCCCCACACCAATGTTTGGGGCGACTGCAAGGGGCTTTAAACCGCCTCGGGGGCTGGAGGAAGCGCTTCAGAGCGAACTGTTTTTTCTGCACTCCGAGAATATGGTTTCTCAGACAAAATATCACCCCCTTTCACGGGCCATGCAAGTAGGGTTTTGTAAGTCGCGACATATCCACGTGCTTAAACCTTCCGATTCTGAGAGGCGTACGTGATCCAATATGTCTCTAAGTGTCTCTCCCGTTGAACCTAGAGTTAAATATCAGCCATGGACCCACTTTTTCTCACCCACGAATAGACGGACGCTGATATCGTGCTTGCGTTTGTGCCGGCACGACCACGCGAAGTGATGCAGCTGAAGCTTTACATGTTTAGTTCATCACAAACAGCCACAGATATTGCTGTGCGTAGGCATGTCTAATATGCGAACTGTTTGTTATCGCGCTGCCCTTTGGTGGTGCGTATCGTACTGTACCCCAGCTAGAAGCAACAACTCACTGCTTATCGTAAGGTTTGATACGAACAACGCGGCCCGCAACTCCGCACACGCAACGCCTCCACGCCTCCACGCCTCCAATCTAATACCCTTTCGTAATGCACTGTTGGTCAATAGCTAACGAGCTATAACTATGTCTAAAGTAATTGTTTCCTGTTTCTTCTCAAGCAAGAACCCCAACACCCGTTTTCGTTCATACACCCTCCATATAACTCCTCATATGATTAACCACCTGATTGTTCGGGCTTCCGATACCAGCCTCTTGTCTTATCCTTCATCCATCCGGCTACCGGTAGTAATACTCTTAACCAAACGGCCTTCGGAATTGAGCAAATACCACTCACCCGCAGGGCCACGATTGGATTCGCACCCAAGACCGCTCTGACAGTAGCACATGCCTCCACAGGGCGCACAACCAGCTACCCCTCTGACCTCGTGTCAAACCAGAAGAAATACCTCTGGGTAGGCTATTGGGCGATCGGTGTGCCCGTTCGAGAGACCAATCTGCTGCAACTGGGCATTGGGCGGTCCCATTCTTGCAATCGACAACGGACACTACCGTATGGGTGCCAAGGGGTTATGGCATGCATGCTCATTATTCGAATAACCCCGCAGTCCAAGCAGAGCTTCCCCGTCTACCGATAACCACATACCGTAGGTTCAAGACATTTGCTCGGGCCTTCAATTGATATATCATTGTTTTAATGGACAAATTGCTACGGTGGTAGCCAGATATGCATCACTTTGCTGGCATCAGTGGATCATGGATTGGGATTATCGGCTCCGCACTCCCCAAGTGCCCATACTGGGTTCCCAGTTCCCTGTGACCGGAGTTAAAGGCGGGATCTCTTCAATTGATGCTTGAGCAGCCCGCAATAGTTGTCCATTCCCCGAATTGGCATTGAACCTTTTAAATATTTGCCACACAATAGCCATGAGCCCTGTTGTCGCCCTCGCTGATCAAGCTGGGTAACGCTTTGTCTTCTGTGAACCAGTGCTGTGCGGCAACCGGGGAACAAGAGTTTCGTAATATGATCGCAATCGCCCCGACATTGGAAGGTACAAAGTGGAAACCCTATCATGTGCCGTACGAGAGCATAGAGACTCCATCAAGAAAACATCAACTCCAAAAAAGCATCCAGTTTACCGGACTAGCAAACTTCAGCCTGAAATGTCAGCGGCGGTTTACGTTTTTTTCGGGCAGACGCCAAAGTTACATCTAAAGATTGGGTTATCCTTTTTTCTTTTTCCCGTTTTTTTCTCTAAAACTAAAAATTTAAGTTTTCTTTGATAGCCCATTTTTCGTTGTCCCATTCAGGGTCTGGAAGTTCCAATTTGTCCTGTGGTGAAGACCCTTCCACCATTGAATGTGAGGCGTCGCGGGGTTGAAGTCATCTGAGACCCAACCAATCAAGGTCCACCCTGAAGGCAGGGAAAACTTTGGTCCGCACTAGACGACTTTTTGTTTTTTTCCAGCCGCTGACCCAGACTTGCTGTCCAAAAGGGCCGTCCGCCCTTCCAAGGCGATGTCCGGCCCCATTTGGGTGCCAATGACTTCCGGCCCCACAACAATCAAAAGGCGGTGCAAAGGGGCCGAGATCTAGACGATTTCTTTTTCTAGCATCCGATAGGTTATGAAAATAGATCGGTATCGAGCGACCGACTCGCTCGAAATAATTTGCAGAGCAAACGACCGATCGCAATTCACCGCCGACACTGGCTCGGTGGGGAGACGTCGGTTGACTGCGCATCTCTAATGATATTTTTAGTAGCAAATGCCTCCCTTTCATGCAATAAGACTCCAGACAGGTACCGAATGGAACGTGAATACAGTATATGAGATCTCCGCTCACATCTTATCCGCTACTGCATCGTAGCAGAGCGCTGGTACGTAAGGCATGGCAAAGATTGCAAGCCTTCTTCCAGCAGATTCACTTAGCAAGAACACACCTGCGTATGCGGTCCCACATTTGGAAGAGCGAAATTTTCGCCCTTCCCGCCATTTCCCACCACATTTTCTAAGACATGAACCGGTAGAACAATTCCGCAACACTCTCCAACCGCAACAACAACAGCAACGATAACACAATAATTACAACAGCCAAAAGTACGTACCTGACTTACACTGCCATTGCAGCAACAAAGGAATGGACGAATAGGCCAGGTCTAGCCAGGCCTAGACCGTCATAATAGTAGCTTGGGAGCTGTGAAACTGCGCGGGAGTTTCGCATGGTTTTGCGAGAGGGGCGAAAAAAACAATAACAGCCAGAGAGAATTGGGAAAATGCGCCAGCTGGCTCGGTCTGCAGCGATACCGACGATGATTTTTTGATTTTTTTCGCCATTGGAAGACCTTTGAATGGGTTGTCTTTTTTCCCCCTCTTTTTTTCCTTCACTTTGGGGGTGATGAGATAGGACATCATGGCAGCAGCGACCGGCATGCCCTCCGTAACATCTCCTGATCAGACAGACATCAGACAGAACTCTGGATTCGCCCTAACCACCGTGAAGTGGGGAAACTGTCCTCCAAGGGGCCAACCGAGAAAATCATGGGACGATTACATTCGCACAGCACCAGCCAGTCAGCCAACAAGCAGGCCAAAGCCTCAAGCCGCCTGGTTGAAGCCGCGTTTTTTTGATCGTGGAGAATCCGGGAACGTACGATAGACCCCAGCATGATTCTAGTAAGCCGGTCACCCACCACCCCTCGCCTATACATCGGAAGACTACCGGTATGATAAAAGTTTAATATCACTACCTTGTACCACGACTGCCTGAACGCAGCAAAATTTTCTTCACGAAGATCCTTCGACTGCCGTATTCAATAAGGGATGCCCGAGTATCCCCGAGCAAGTAACAAGTAAAGGCTTGAAACCAGTGAGCCCCACTCTAGTCGTATTCAAGTATTCGCTAGAAAAATGATGACGATGGTTTTTACCTTCTTTCCTTCCCTCCCCTTTTGCCACAATGGATGTTCCGGCCGGAAGTGGCAAATTCCTTTTCGGCAGGCCTCTTGTGGGAACTCGCTGTTAGGGGTTCTCACGATCATGAAATATCCCTCGCAATTTGGATTTTTATTCTACTTTTTTCCTCTCAACCCCCGCGAACATGCAGGAAGAAACCCCACGAAAGGGGTTGAAGGGGACACTTTGCAGGCAGAAAGAGAAAGAAAACCCCCATGTTATCATTTCGCAGCTCCTAGTCACTTCCGCTTCTGCTACTACTTCTTCGCTGGATTTGGCAACGGGATTTTTATTATAAGATACCGTATTGCTCCAGCACAACATTCCATCCACTAACCCCATCCTTACGATCCCAAATCGTGCTGGTTCAGCCTGTCAGCACTTCAACCAATACAGTACCCGTGCGTAATTGATCGCTGGTACCGGTGAACGTGGCGATAAGGATGGTGGTGAAGGCGGAAATGCGGCAACTCACAAGGATACCTAGCATAACCTTAGATCTTTAATACGCCTTTCTCATCCCCCTTTCGACAGATCAACACTTTCGTGCACCAGATGGCCTCAGATCTGCTATGGTTCTTGATAAGTTACAATAATTCCTAGATTTTCACGGACATGAGAAGGGTTTAGAAAAGTAATATTACTTGTATGATAGTGATTTGGGGTTACAGTAATATTGCTTGTAACTCTGACACCGCGGCACATCTATGTAATACGGATATTCCCGTATATTCCGCAACGCACCGTTTGTTCATGAGTCGGAGAAGTCCTGACAGAGAGACAAGAGAAGTCGGAGATCTATCCAGGAACCCGGGGCCAGGCCGAAACCAGCCTCGCCTTCGATTCCGCTCTGGCCAACCGATTAGCCCGACACCCGACACCGAGCTCCGAATAAGGGGGTGACTATGATGGCTCTATTCCGCGGCGGCTTGTCCTCCAGATTGTTCCGTGTCGATTCGACTTTCTAGATGAAGCCTCTCCCTTTTTTTATTTCTTCTTCTACATTGGTAACAGCATCGCATAAGACTATTTACTTATTCTTATGCGTATCCTTATTCCACCTCTTCCGGATGGTGGATATATTTCTCTCTCCCACCATCATCCATTCCTCCACCTCCCCCCTTCTCTTCCTCCTCCTCCTCCTCTCACGATAGCGGCACTTCCCTCTTACATACGACACTATCATACTAGCTTTCGAAAGGTCCAGGCTGCTATGATACTACTGAAACCCCCTCGCCCCCCCTTGGCCCCCTTGAAAATTGCTGTCGACGGACTTCCGGTATCTTCCGTCGCACGAGAGTGAAACGGTAAGAATATGGTTGTTATACCAGTACTGGTAATCTCAGGTCCTGTTAACCGCTTTGTTGTTGATTTTTTTTGTTGAGGCACGGTACGGTATGGTGGTCGTAGCAGTGAAAAAAAAACTACCGTACCACGTGTGATAGCAGCAACATATTTTGAACGAGAGGGAGAGAGGGAGGAACGCGAAGGGAGAGTGTGTGAGTGAGTGAGCGAGCGAGTGAGTGCTTGCTGGGTGTGTGATTCTGACGATGCATGCCGCGGGGTGAATAAGAAAAGGAAAGGTCAAAAGGAAAATCTTATGACACTTCCCGGAATGGGAATGGTAATAGTAGATTACCACCACTACCACCATCACGAATGAATGAGCGACAGTCTCGCGCAGTACCCATTGGGGGGTGTCGGTACGGTAATTTATTCCGGTATTTACCATTTTATTTTATCTGCTCCCTCCCTCTCAGGGAAGGACACCACAAGACCACCTGTTGTGTCGCACGTTGACCTGACCATTGCCCAGTCTTAGTTTTCCAGTCGGTGAATCGTCAGGCGGTCTTCTCAACGCGCTGAAAACTTCCTTCTGGTTCGTGCAGTACATATCAGGGTATAATAGCTTGCAATATAGCACTCTGTAGGGCTGTGTTCGTGATACTTTCCCCGCGGAGAGGTAAGACTGGAGTGGGCTCTCGGTAGTGGTACGGTAGGTTTTTGTTTTGTTGTTCCGTGCAGTACGCAGGGTATGTTGGGTTAGTGCGTCCTGTCCTGCCTTTGGGCGATCAAGAGGAGGCGAAAGCCTTTAGGAGGATGGTTAATATAGTGTTCGAATGTGGTTACGTTGGTTACAGGGGATTGCTAATATGATACCATATTATGACTTTTGGCCCGTACAAGTGCAAGCGGAGTACCGTCCAGTTGTTTGCACCCATACTCTTTGGACATCCGTAATATAGGGAGGGAGATTTATATTAGGACATAGCTCTTAGAGGATGGAAGTGTGTGTGTGTGTGTGTGGAAATATCATAGCCCCCGGGTTTGTTATTGTAATGATTTGCCGGTATCTCATTTGTGCTTCCAAGAATCGACCAAAGGTCCGCCGCGCGCGCCCTGCTTTTCCATTCCAAAATGGTTTTTGCTGTGCTGCTGCACTTTGTCGCAATGCGTGTCTTACAATAAGATAGCTTCTACGCACGATAAAAGTTTCCAATCCAGACTTTAGCTCAGCTGTTTTTTTTCTCTTACCATGATGAAAAAAAGTGACTCATCACCCACTCACCCACCAAAGGCAATTCACTTCCGTAACATCTTGGATGCAAATGTTTCTCTCCTCTCCCCAGCCTTGCTTGTGTTTCTTGTTTTCCCCCGGAAGTATTCACGACCGACTCGACGTGTGATGACCTCTCTCCACGATACCGACATTTTCATATCGAGATGCCTTGGCGCACGAGGTGTAGGTGAATTGTGACACCCCGGCAGCAGCAAGGCAGGCAGCCGGCCGAATACATGATGAATTGTCGAGTTGTTGTGCGCACCCCAACCCATATCCTGTCCCACGAAATGTATCATACTGGTAACTTAACCGTATGCCTCCAATATACCGTACCGTAGAGGTAAGACCCAGCTCTCCGGCACTTCCCACTAAACAACCCTATTTCGTCCGGAAGCGCCCCCAAATTGTTCCATCGCCCGGTGAACAGCATGGTAGCGGAGCCTGGCACCCACCCAGCAGTTGGTAGACTTTTCGGAATAACCCGCGGGGTTGATATTATAGGTATCATAGGTGGGTGGCCGCAGCAGAGCATCAATATCACGAACGAGTGATATCAAGATGGTAAGCAGGAAGCCCACGGAAAACCAATCGGCATACCACGCCGTGCAGAAATAGCTATTTACGATGCCTTAATATACAAAAAGGAAAACGAAGTATATACGAGTACAGTACCTATCAATCAATCACTCAATCAATCTAACCCAACCCCCAACCCCTCCCCTATCCTATCCAGTGCGGACCTGTGGTCTCTCTCTCTCTGACGCACATGCATTATTATATACGCACCGTATACGAATGCTATCGAAGAAGTGGCAACTCGGGCCGATCCGATTCCCATTCGAAGGCGCGGCCGGCCAGCTGCAGTACTGACCACTGGATGTGCTTTCCCAGTTCAGGGTAATGGATTTATACCCACCGCCCAGTTACCGATATTATACCCTACCTACCTATTATCATACCTACCTCACTTTCACCGAAGGCAGAGATGATGTTGTCGGTATGGTCTTTTTGTCTTTTTTACCCAATCTTCCGCTTACCATTTGTACGGTTTTTTGTATTTCGAACGGGGCACGGTTGCGAAAATATTTTTTTGCCCCGCTTCCCCTTCCTCCTCGCGAGGAGAGGTGGGGGGGGGGGGGGGGGGTAGGGAAGCGTGTGCGAGTCAGGAAGTAATTGGTGCTGCATTTTTACCTGGCTGACGTGAGCGAGGTAAAAGATTGGAGGGAAGGGAGGAAAGAAACACAAGTCGGAGAGTGAAATAGCCTCTCTCTCTCTCTACATAGTAAATTGGGGGGTTGATGATGCACCGGTATGATACAAGTATACTTGCTGATATTAGTGACTATAGCTACTTTTTATATGTATAATGTGGCAGAGCGGGGGCCAAGTTAAGGGGTCGTTGAAAACCCGAAAGGTGAGGCTTGTGCTGTATGTTTCTTTCGGGCAGGTATATATCATGGATTTGGGGAATTTGTTATGCTATGCGAAGATACGAATTAGTAGAGAATAGTAGAGAAGAAGTGGAGGTCTCAGGAGAGTGAGCTTGAGTAAGCGACCGGGCACGGCGAAGAAGGAAAGTGGGATGGAATCGCACAGTAAACGGATTTGTGAGGTCGCGGCGTGTTAGATGGAGAGATAATGGCGACCGTTGATCTTCTGTCACCCTTCTTCCGAGGTATCATACCGTGCAGACCGTACTGTACCAGTACAAGGCATTTCATAAAGCAGGGTCTATCGATGAGTTGTAGTTGTCTCGCTTACATGTAAAAGTGAAATGCCCCCCACTCTGCAAGTCTACGGGGGGCCCAGTCCTGAGCTCCGTAAGCGATATCCTCTTATTTTTCTTTGCAAATAACAACTCACGAAGGTCGTAAATGTTCTCGAGCACGATAGACTAGCCCCTCTTGGAATGTTAATGTGGCAAAAAGTAGTTGTCTGAACAGCAGCAGCAGCAGACGATTCTGGATAGCTTGGAGCAACCGAATGGCTACCGGAACATAATTTACTCGGGTGTTTCCATACGGCCCCAAGTAAAATCGGAAAATATAACCCTTGTCCTCCATAGGGATTTGTCTGGCATCGGCGGAAATAAGTTTTCCGAAAATACCGTTCTCGAACACAAGTATCGTACCTGTTACCATGCAACTTCCCCACGAGGTTGCCAAACTGTCATCAGACAATTAGCGATATCGCACAAATGAAATTTCTCTTCAGGGCGGCATCGTAAATTTAGCGTGGCATGATATCTGAGCATAGATGTCTTAGGAGTGATTTTCCGTGAAACAAGCAAATATTGTTTCTACAAGTATCCCCCCCCCCATGGATGCCCTCTTTCGGCGCGGGGTGCCATAGGGAAATGCCGGAAAAAGCAATTTGCTACTGACTTTTCTTTGCTTTCGTTCTTTTTTCTTTTCTTTTTATTCCATTTTTGCTTTCTTTTTTTTCCTTTTGTTCGCCGTTCAACAATTTCCTTCTCTTTTTTTTTTCTTTTCTTTCCCAGAGGCTGGGGAAGGAAACGTGGGATTTTCTGAGGAAAGCCGGGGAGGCTTTGCAAATCACTTAGCGCAAACGTGAAGACCACGTTGGACCGTGCGTTTTTAAAACCGTACTTGCACTCGTACAGCGCAGCAGATAGTACCGTAGTAACTCGTACACTGTTGATGCTGGTTTTAGTATCGCGCTGAGCTGTAGCTGGTACGGTTTTGTTGCTTTGGTTGTGATATTTTTTTTCCCTTTCTACTAGCACAATTCTGCCGTGTTTGGGATATGATGGCAATTAAAGCACTTTTGCGCGCAAATTTGTAAGGTAAATGGATATGTACGAGTACAAAGAAGGGAGAAGAAGGTGAGGAGGGGAAAAAATAAAATAAAAAATGAGCGCAAGTGGTACAACAACAACAACAATAAAATAACCCTGACTATCGTGAAGATAACAAATGAGCCATACCAGAAATTTATTATTGGTCCCCCTTTCTTTTCCCCTTGCTCTCTCTCTCTCTCTTTTCACACTTTATCCTCGCTTGTCAGCGTATCGTGCTACGGGTCTAAATAGCCTCTAGTCACGAGGGCAAAAAAGCACAAACCACCCACGATTCCCGAACCATACCATTTCCTATCACAGTCAAGGAAAATTTCCTTCCCCCCCCTTTTCCCAGCTCCAACTTTTCGATTCCTCCCTGTCCAACTGCGCAAAGTTGGTCCAGGGTTGATGATCTAGTCCGTCCCCTCTAACCCTGCGTGGGGTCTCAGCCTTGCCTGAAGGAAAGCTCCAGGAAACGGCATATCGCACTGGGCAGGTTTATTAGCGGGTACGGCACGCAAAAAGGAGAGCCAAGAGGGGGGGGGAGGGAAAAAAAAAAAAAGTATGATACTTTCGAAGCTTGAATTCTTCCTCCCCCCCCCCACACACCCACCCAAAATATAAGCGAGGTACCCAAAAGGGAATTCTAAGACAACCCAGGATGCAAATCCTTCCCGTCTAATTGGGCCCTGCACGCCCGACACCACGGATCACTCGAGGAACCTGGAACCAGCTGAAGCCCCTCCCTTTCCCATCCACCCCCAGCCAGAACTCCTCAGCCGACAGTGAAGAGGGAGTTATTAAGAAGCTTTGCCAAGCCAGGGCTGAGGGTGCTACGCCCTATGATGGGTTTTTTTTTGTTAATAATAGAATAGTAATCTATATTAGATACGGAAGAGGAGCGGTACAAGCCATTCGGCGGTGCTCCTATCGCGAAACGAGATCTACTGGGGGAGGTGTATGTGTGTGTGTGTGTGTGTGGGAGTGTTGCAGTAGCGGGTTGTTGGAGGAGGAGGAGGAACGGATTATTTACTTGAGTGTTCTCGAATCTTTTAAGCCTCCGCGCGTCCCGGCTTTTTCCCTTGCTTTTGCTTGTCTGGTTGTGTTACTTTGTGCTAGGGAAGGGGTGGTTGGGGCGGTGTCTTGGCTTAGTACGGCAGGGTGCGAGTTCCGGTAGCCTAGCATGATAACTTCTATGCACTAGTGTGAAAAAGTGGGAACGCGTGAAACTAGCATACTGTAGTTTCTTTTTTCTTTTTTTCTTTAGCTGTGTTTCTGGTCATTGGTTACTGGCTTTAGCGCGGGGCACGAGCACAGCGGTGTTACCACCGTAAGGTAAGGGGGTGGTTTCTTATCTGCTTGTCATCTTGGTATAACCACGAGGGATCACTCGTAAAGTTCTAACGGCGCTGGGCTAAGCTCCATTTTATGCGTTAGCTTGATGGGTTATACGATGCGATGCGATGCGACATGATATCGAGGCTGCGGTCAATTCGGGGAGTGTGATTTCTATCCTGTTAGAGTTGGAGTTAGCGGAACATTATATCCATGCATGGCGTTGAGATCAATTGTTGAAAATAAGATGGCTCCTAAGTCATCTTTTACCATGGATGGGGATTTAGACTATGGATTAGTGTGGCTCGGGGAAATGAGGTTGGGGCTGCGGTCCGGTGCTTAATTGGTGAGCATGAGCGGCAGACATGAAGAGACGGGTCATATATCCTCACTCGTGAATATGCTGGACATTCAACATCGGTACTGCTATTGTGCGTTATCTATTGGGTAGGCCCCTCTTTTGAGGTTTTGGCGCTAGGGGTTTGTGTGTTATTTTCCCCGGCTGGGTATTTCTAGCCTTGTTCACCGGCTTTCTCTGCGTATCCCTTACTGTGTCCTCCATCCCCTTGACTCGTTTCTGCCTGTATGCCTTGAGCGCTCGGGCTTGCTTGTGCCATGTATGATATGATACCTCACGAATCAGAAGAAACAAGTACGACCAGTCCTTTTTTAATTATTTTTATTTTAGCGACCCTGGGGCCAGTGCCGTGGTACTGGAGGAGATGTATGTTCCTGTAACGGGCTCTCGTGCATGCCGAGACGAGGCTGCCTTGGTAGGATATGCGTTTTATCTTGGCTCAAGGCGCTTTGTTGGAGCTTGGAAGAGCCAAGACGATACAAGTAATGCTGGGCACTGGTTTGGGGTTAGAAGGGGGTAGGGTCAAGCGCGGTATACCGTAGTGTAGGGGCGAGGTTATCTATACGTTTCTGCCTAACTTCATTGACTGCCCTTTGGGTCTGTGGTTCTCGTCATACGCTGTCACTCGATATGCATCGTTATGTAATCCACACATTGTGGGTTTTGAGATTATGTGGGGGTTATTTCTGGACACTGGGCGGTTGGAGGAGAAAGTGATTTGGAGTATGGTACGATCTTGGTGACAATTCGTGCCCCCCCCTCGCGATTTTGCGCCAAAAGTAGTTGGTTTTAAATACTCCTAACCCATCTGAGAATAATACAGAATTCATGAAATCGGGTTATAGTGTAGGCAATTGTATAAGCCTTCCAGGCAGAAATTTCGAGATGTTTCCCACTCCACCACGAGGGCTGGGAGCTTAGGGCTTTGGCTGGGTCTTTCCGCAACGTACCTTTTGCGTGGGAAACTTATAAGATCAGAAGTATGATATATATAATAATATTATCATACCTTTTGCCCACTATTATTTCTGGCATTGCGCCATGGGAATCAACTAACAGAACTTGTCATATATAAATGATAGTATCTAGATGGCTCTAAAGACTCTAGGAGTTTTTAACACAGTTTTGCGAAGCAACAAGGCTGAGATTTTGGGGTGAAAGTGCTCATTTTTGGTGTGAAATTGGGGGGGGGCAACGAATTTCGTCGCTAAGATCGTATTGCAGGCTGCAATGCATATGGTGCTGCTGTGTGTGGTCCCATTACTGTGCGCGGGGTATCAATGCCTCTTCGGGGTTCTAGTCGCCAGGTCACCCTTCCTGGCTTATGTCACCTTGTTTGCTCTCTTTGCATTTTTTGTTTTTAAACTTCCTCTAACTCCCGGGATAATGCCTAGAATTGAGAATTATCGACAAAAAAAAATCTCTATTGAACGCCTGTTTCCGTTCTTCCATCTTGTTTGTCTCATCGGTCTCCTAAATCTCCGCTATTGGTCAGTTTTCTTGGGGAGCCTCCCTTCCATTACTCTGACCACTTGAGTGTCTCAGAGCTGCTAATGCTCTGAAGGCTTAGTCTACAGTATTAGTCTCGACTCAGGGTCGATCAAATGTATCCCGCAAACATTAAATACCCGGTTCATTCCGGCGTAAGTTACCAGCTGATCTCAGGCCCAGCCTCAGCTCTGATTGTTTGACGCGGAGCTTCAACGAACCTCTATGCCTATCATAAATACATTCACCAAAGAGAATTCCTGGGTTAGATACGGTGTTGTACCCAAGCTTGGTCTTCGGGTCAATTATCGAGCTGGGATGACAACTCGCCTCGTATGTGTTCGGGAAGAAACTGGTGACCCCACAGCCTGGAGGGGAGGTGAGCAGGGATGGAGGCAAGGCAATCAATTCACAGTGTATCACTCGAATAGACATGCGAGACATGCGGGTAGCGGAGGTCGGCGGTGGGGTATGGCCGGTACCACAAATTAGGTCTGGAACATCCGGGATCTGTGGGGAGGATTCCCCCGGAGACGCACATGAGAACGATTTTGGGTTTTTGTGTTCTGAGGGGCCGAGTCGCCGGTGGGATGATTCGAGCCGTCGAAAATGGGCTACATATGCAGCTGCTGTTCGGAATGGAATACCAAACTTGCCATCCCTGCCACTTTTTCTTTTAGGCTTTTTGACATGTGTAACCGTGGGATGGTGAAGGTGCTGCGTTGTATTACATGCTGTATCGAATGGAAGGGAGAGGGGCTCCCTGGGCCTGAGGGCCTTTGTGTAACGTGGAGACAAGGCATTGCACCAAACAATGCGAGTGTCGGACCATGGGAAGGGGTCCAAGGATTTACAGAATTATTGCCCTTGTTTGACCCAATCCTTTATGCGAAGTCAGGTTTAACACCGGGATACCGTTCCTGGGAGCTCGAATGGGTTCCCAAACACCACAAGTGGGGATGATTGGTTATTTTCGTCGACGGGTGTCCCAACCAGACTCTGGATTTTCTCCCCCTCCCGGTATTGGAAAATTCAACTTGGTTTCGATTACCTTGGGTTTTCGGTCACGCTTTGCACAGGGGTATGACCGCTGAATGCGATAAAAAAACGAGATGCGCTCCGATGTGTGTGGCTATCCCTATTTCGTTACCCTCGACCTCTGCGGTGTGCTGGTTTGCGCGCTCTGTTCTCCCCGAAGGGGCTATTAAAATCGGAAAAAGTGATCGTCCGGATTCTCTGCTAAGCCGCGGGACCACATCAGAAGTTGGGGACTAAAGGCCTTTTGGAGACAAGAGCAACCGGGAGCATATACTAGTGGATATAACACGTGTTAGAATCCGAAATCACCCAATTTTATGCGAGCTCGTTGCAATGCAAATTCTCTCGAAGCCTTGGATTCTCGCTCATTCAATTGCGTGTAACATCAAGGCAACTAGCCTGGGGGGTTTGACATCTGTAACATTGTATTCCCTTCCAGGCAACATCATCGTCCCTCAGATAATCCCTAAATCGCGACCCTCTAGTTTCCGGTTTCTAATGGCCTCGCCGAGTGCGAACAGAGATGTTCGAACCGGTCGCCCCTTTTCTTTCGGGCCCTCCACATAGTCCCGGGCGGGTCGCGGCATCAGCTAGCCTTATATTCAGGCGGACTCGGTGGGTCTATCTGACGGATATGCCCGGAATCCCGCTTAGCATGTGGGCGCATTATAAGCCTCTGCCCCTTGCCAGTATCTTGGTGGCGAAGGATTACACCCGGTCCAAACGAGAGCCTCATAGACAGGGGCCGAGTTTTCTGGCAGGTGAGTTCGGTCCTTTTCAAGGCCCACAGGATGACTGATCGCAGTATGTTGCTAGGAAGATGGCGAAGGTCATCGGGCAGATAGATACCCCGTTATTATTGCAGTTGTCATCGTCAGTCCCACCCTCCTTCGGTGGACTCCTGTCTGCGTCTGTTTATGATTTGCCGCGGTATTATCATAAGCCACTGGTAGCTGATCCGTTGGCAGGAACTAAGATCACACCGAATCTCACTCGGCGACAGCGTAAGTCCGTTTGAGAGGTGATATGGGTTGTGGCGGCAGAATGTTGGTTTATTTTCTTTTCTAAGGAAGCAACGAACACGGCCGTCCTAGAACCTCCTCGCAGTGCCATCGGAGAAGAGCCTTCGCCCTGGTGCTTGGACTATCGGTGGACTCTTATGGCTAGGACTCAGACTAGTGACAAGGAAGGGGGTGCTAGATTCGCACATCGCAGCACTCTCTTTCCTACTGTCGCTCTGGTGAAATACCTGTCTCATTCAACTGGCTCCTGCCTAGGCAAAGGGCATTGAACCGAGTAAGGGGCGGATAAGGGTTTGGCTAGCCTTACTAGAGACTGGTTAGGATAGAGTAATAGGGGAAAAAGTGGTGTATGTAGGCAGAACGGAAGAAAGAGCGAGGGGTGGGGCCCAAGAAGAAGAAGAGAAACTGGGGGGGAGAAGGCATGTACAGCAATGGGGCGAAGTGGGTGGGGAACGAATGCAAAGATAGTATATTCAAAAATAAATCGAAAACGGCTGTGATCCAAATCCCTTGATATACTTCTGATCAGTACTGCGATTAAGAGCTTTTTGCAAGGCTGTTGCTGTCATATTTGTGGTGTCAAGGCACTTGGGAGCGATTAGTCCCTTTTTGTAGGAGCAGTAAACGTTCGGGCATGGAATAGCAGCATTCTTGGAGAATTGGATTGTTTTGTGAGCTGAAGTGTACACCCATTGTTATTATATAGGAGCAGTTGTATATGTAGGGGGTAGCTACTAGTATAAGTTTATGTCAGAGTTTCCACAGCCAGATTAGAGCTTAAGGGGCCTGGGGATACTCAGTAGATCCCGATTCTGTTAAAGAACGTAATGCATGATTCTGCATGTTGGATTTTTATGACTCTCATATACGTAGAAGTAGGCTTGTGACAAAAAGTTGATTCAGGAACAGGGTAGTTGTTAAGGTGGGCTCGGGGTTACAAAATCTCTGAAGGGATGGTAGTTACCAGACCATTGTCTTTGTGCTGGGTAGTATCAAGGTTGTTGGTACCATTATAGCCGCGACACTAGACTAATAGGTCGCAACACTGCTTTTCTGCTCATAGACTGGGCCGTTAGTGCCCGCGGGCCCATTGTTTCTCGAATTCTCTTTGGTCCTACTATCTAATTTTGTGGTGGTTGCTTTGTTTCTTTTGTTCGTACGGATGAGGAGGAGTGGCTGCTAAATTTGGAAGCAGGTATCCCGAGGAAACCGTTCTTTGCTGTTTTGTCGAATCCATCGGATGTTCTCAAGATCGGTGGATCATTGTGAGAGAACTAGAGAGCGAGTGACGAGTGGTGATGAAAGGGTATGATTTCTAAGGGTGGAAGTTGCAAGGGGGAATATTCGCCCAGATTTTGGCCCAGGCCAGGACTTTTGGTCAGGTAGCGTTTGGCTAGCCCGGACCAAGACTGGATTTTCTTTCATAGACTAGAGCGTAACCCCTAATCTTGACTTTGGAAGTCGAACCTGTGCTTAACCCTGAGGAAAAACTCTTCATCAAACTGCCGTACCATCAGAGTATGATAATATCATATCATTTCCCCCCCTTCCCCCTTATCTTTACAAATTCCCACCTGGTACCCAAATGATTAAGGATCGACGTAAGTCCTCATCTAAATCCAAGCGGCAGTAAACCCAAAATCCAGTGTAGACTTTCAAGCCCTTGGACTTTGCCCTTTTAGCACCGGACTTATAATACAATCCAAATCTTGGCCAAATCCAGCCCCCCCCCGAGCAGCTTCTTGGTGATTTTGCGACTTAGGTGGCATTGCACGCGATATCACTCGGCACTTTTCGCGGAAAAGAATTGCTGGCTGTGCACTAAGCGCCGATTAGTGGATCCTTGTGAGCAAGGGAAAAGAGGAAAGGGCTAGAAACTGCAGTATATGGAAGCAAGGCAAGGGGAAGAATACGAAAGGGTCAGAAGGACAGTGGATAGCGGGAGGCTAGAAATGGTGAGAAATGGTACGGCATAATTGGATCAGATACTAATCGCAACACTCTAACAACTCTCTCTCTCAACCCAATGGCGACTAGGGCAGCGTTCGCAGTAGACTCGCACGTGACACAGGAGGAAAGCGCTTCGGTGGTGGTGTTCGAGCAGAGATGTTCGACCGGGAGCTCTCCTCCGACTAGTTAGAGACTAAATACAGGTGGGAAGTGCACCCAACACGCAAAACAGGAAAGCCCCACAAAATAACAGCCACGGCCCTTCCACCGGCCGTGCCCCAAAACTAAGTATCGTACCCTAGCAACTATCAGGTGGGATTACATCTATCAGATACAATCTTGGATTTGAGGGAATGGTGGATGATGAGTGAGAAAAATCCCAGAGAGAATCAATGATAGAAAGAGCAAACGATGAGAAAACTAGGATAAAGGGCACAAGTGACTATAACAAGTACTAGGCAAGTGGAGCAAATGGGGCGTCTGTCTTCCACTAACTGCTCCTTGATGTAGGCCTTGTTAATCTCGGTGCCTAACTAGAGCATCTACGATGGTGGTCCCTTCGCACTACATTTTTGGGGGTGTTTCACGAGCCACACATAACCTCCACGAGAGTTTGTAAATCATCTAGAGATAGCAAAAAACGACGGTGCCTTTAAGATTCCCAACAGCTTGTGCAAGAGGATACTATAGCAGGACCTCTAATCCCACCTCTAAGTAGTACTAGGGGTAGGGGTGAAGTATTGGGACAGGCGGGGGTAGCAGAGGCCTGTGCATATACCTTGGAAGGAGTATCAAAGAATCAAAAAGTAAGACAACTACTAATTAGTTCGTTTCACTAGTGTCTTGCGCCATCCTAGTTAGAAACGGAAGCTCAAACGCCTTGGCAAAGGGTACAGTCTGGGGTAACTTGGAGCATCAAGCCACGCCATCATAAAGGGCGAACAGGAAAAGACTATTACTCGAGAGCATGCCACCGTCGTAGGGATCTAAGTCATGGGGACACAATACCGTATCACCCCTGGAACTCTGGGCCTTTGATCCTATCTCCCAGATGTATTAGGGGTTGGAGGGAGCACAGGACCCGTTCGTCCTGAGGCCTGAGTCCCTTTGTATTGCGATCAGATCCCGTGAGGTGGCGAGAGACAAGGAAGGTGCTGGGCGGTTTTTCTCATGGGAGTGCCAGATCCTGCGGAGCTACAGTATGAAATTTGCTCTCCTACCCACATATCTACTTACTTTCACCCACTACAAAAAAGCAGAACAATCGAACCGCCCCCCAGGTCCTTGGAACTCCCTCCTAGTCTGATGATATCTTGGGCCGTTTTTTTCACTGATGGCAAACTGCCCACTTTTAGCTGTCGCCCATTTCCAGAGCACCAGTAAGAATTTTCGACCGCCTAGCGAGCTGTTCCTATCACTCGAGTTTCCAAGGTGCGGACAAGAAATAGACTACTGTGCAACAGCACGAAGACATATCACCCATTCAATTACATATACCGGAGGGTTGTGCCGATAGCTCAGCAAGCGAATACCGGTAACACCCAACGACCGCCGAGATATCCGCTGTCCTTACTCCCGGTGGCGTGGTTAGATGACTGGGACAACTAAGTAAAGTTACCGTACTGCATAATTTGGAAACGGCGCTAGAGCAATCAAAGGAGATAGGGTAGCCTACCGGTAGAAGCTTTCGGAGAGACAGCGCCCTGTGGCAACTATGGTAGGGGTGTAAACCTGGTGCGGAACTTTCCTGCAAATCACGTTATTTAACCATCAGAGAGGCATGCTTGATTAGTCATCCCCCCCCCCCCAAACGAGGGGAGTGGATGTGGAGAAATAGCGTAGGTGCCATGGTGGCTTAGGTTCTCCAGAGGGGCAAATAGTGATCGCGAACGTTTGATCTTCGCAGTACTGTACCGAGTAGAGTCCCGGTAGTACCTAGCACAGCCTACTTGCTACGCGTACGGCTCTCTCCCTAGATTCCGCTACGGGTACCCCGGGAGTACGTAATGCTGTGCGGAAGGAAAGCCGGGCCCCGGGAACATGGGAATGGGTGCTGTCCTTTATTATCTAATCAGCAAGTTTACTTTAGTTGACGAGGGTATCTATAGATTAGATGCTGTTTGAGTGGCTGAGTTCGCCTCCAGCACGTGGTGGGTATTTTCTGCTCTCACATATGAGTACATATGAGTACAGTACCGGTACTGCCTGCATAGCCCGTCGATCCGAAGGTACCTTTTCTGGACAGTCGAAGCTTTTCCACGGCACCCTCATGCCGCCTCCTGGGTGCTTCTATCCCTTGTTAGATTTCTTTATTGGTTTGTGTTCTGGAGGAATCGGGAGAAGCCCGGGAGAATTCAACACCTCTACGGTAGTAGAGCTAGATTTTACGATAATGTTGTAATATTATCATATCCGAGGATACCCCCGGATAGGGCAGCGCTAGGAGAAAGGCTCTTCCCGGGGCTCGCACAGGCCATATCATACAGCCCCCTAGCAGTCTACTTCACACAAATTTTCCATTTCCGTACAAGTATGATTACGACGCTTATCCTCCAGATATCAAGAGACGTCCATCACATCTAATGCGCCCGCTAGAGCTAGCTCCGAGCCATCGTTTTGAGGAAAGCCATATCCATCTACCAGACTGCGGACGCGTGTATCTATTCGGGAACATACCCGCCTCATCCCCTTACAAATTCATCACCCATCGTGAAGTGCTTGCTCTTAGATCGAGAAGACAATGTGATATTGGAAAGGGTGTAAATCGCCCCTCCTCGCCCCATACTTTCACAGAACCTTTCCTATTAGGCTGTGATCTGCCTCTCAACTGAGGATGCTGTGTATGGAATTGGTGCGGTGCAGCTAGCTGGACGCGTGGCGGTTTGCCCTCCGGGCCCAATTGTTGTGCTTTGCGCTGCGAGGCTTGTGGGAGAATGTGTTAGACATAGCATGATATGTATTAGCTGGGAGTCCTTTAGGGTTGCGGAAATCTAGTAATGATGTCCATGCGGTGGAATTAGCCATAGTTATAGCGCTTTTCTGCAAGGGGCATGGAATTGAAATACCGCTATGCCGAATTCATTCCCCAAAGTCCGCCGAGCTTCCGCCGGGCTAGGGGGTTGGGGGAATTAAAGTGCGTCCTATATCTGAATTCATTGCAACTGCTTTACTAAAACTTAGCTATTGTACTGTTTTGACCCTCCCCCCCGGCACACCGAAAATTGGCGGTGGTCATTCATGGAATATCAATTGCTATTCTAGGATAGGCGCTAGAATGAAATGTTTGATAATGGGGGTGGATAAAAGGAGGCGACTTTTGTGGCTGCAATCCCGCCTATATGTCGAACAAAGCTTGAGACCAAGAGAAATTTATACTCTATCTGCCGGAGAATATACCATATCATATTTTACCCCCAACTGTTTTATTATACCCTATCTTACCCCGGCCTAGTTGAAACAATCAAACCCCCAATGTATGAACCACAGTACGACCCTGCACCACAAGCCAATGAACGATCGTAGCTGTTGGTAAAGATGGGTTCCTTCTTATCAGACGGCCAGTTATTTGCAATAGAGCGGGGATGACATCCAAGAATTGTGGCCTTGCAGCTCCTGAAGCAAGCGGCAAGGCTGCTCGCAGATCAGAGAAATAGGCACCCTAAGACGTACCAGACCATCTCAGTTAAATGGTGGCTATTGAAAGATAGAGCATTCAACGGAGGGTACCGTCATCATCCTAGTTCCAAACCCGCGATACGACACTTACCGCCTCCTGCCAACGCCCTGGTGGTTGCGCCCTACAAAATATCATTTCCCCTGTGTCCCACGTATTGATACTCACCACTCCTTCCCGAAACTCTGATTTCTCGCACTAGCCAGAAGCACCCGTGTCGGTCCAAGGCGAACTGCACTCGTTTGCATTTGGCACAGTCATTTCCCGAAGATGCCTGAAGACTGCCACTGTACTCGAGTACAGAAAACCAGAAGAGTGAAACCCCGCCAAATAAGAAGCCTGGAGTTGGAGGCCATTGCGTAATGATCTACACACTGTGTCAGTCAGTATTCCGGACACCAACGAAAACAGCAGGAGACCTGAAAACCCTATCAAGGCCCTAAAATCCTCTGCCTGGTTACAGCGGCAATACTCTAGATTGGCTCGGGGCACTACCTACACGTAGCGCCGGATCGGATCGGTGTGTCCGGCTACACGCACAATTGGTCTATTTGCAGAGAAGGGCGGACTCATGAGAAACGTTCTGACTACCTATTTCATTTCCTCATTCGCTCCTGCTGCTAGCCAGCTAGAGGAGCAACTATGCCCAAGTGCTTCTACAATATGGTTAGATTGGCAGATGTAGGCCCAAGCTGATACCAAAAGTACCACCTTGGCACGGTAAGTTCTGCAAAATCCCTTATCTTCCGCTGTCTTCCCTTTCCAAACAGGTATTGTGCCCACCATATTAAAGCGATGGTCGCAAATCGCTGGAAAATACGTGGCGATTGAGATCGCCGTTGGCTCGTTGGTAGGCCGATCATGTAACCAGCTAGCGAGCGAGCGAGCACGCCATGGCCATTTGCCATACTGGAAGAGGTGTGTCCGCGAAATTCAAGAATGGAGTCGGATCCATGGAGCCCATTGCCACAGCACTTGGTATCATAGAAGTGGCCCCAGGGGCAGATGGAGACAAGAATCTCACTCCTGATTCCGTCCAACATCGTTCCAACCCCCCAATATCCAAGCTAGCTCACCACCGCTACACAGCAAAGACCCCGCAAAAGCTCTTTTTTTTCCTCCTTTCTTCCAAAGAGCAAAACCTCGCCCTTTGATCACAAGGGGAGGAGGGAGAGGGAAATCTCCGCCAAAATTCCCTTTCCCCTCACTCCCGAGCTAAGCCGGTAGTGCTTTGGGATAGGTCACCTACCGGCACAAATGCTGCATGTATATAAAAAGCCTTGATAGACAGACATGCAGGTATGTAGCAAAAGTACACAGCGTGTGATGGTATAGCACAGCATCACCCGGAGGTGTAACTCAGCGCAAGATATCATGGAAAGCAAGTAGGAAAGAGAGTACCTCAGTAGAGCGTAATTGCGCGTCCTGGGATTAATTAGGAGAGATGAAGTAGGATATCTCGGTCCCCTCTCTCTTTTCCTCTCGTATTTCCCACTGCCCGTAAATCGACGAATTAATGAACTAAGGGGAAAAAGTAGGTCGCGTGGATAGACAAGAGGGGGGGGGAGAAAGAGAGCAAAATCGGTTAGGAAGAAAGAAAGAGGTCATGGTATAGTATATGATATACACGCATGCCAAACAAACCGTGCCCGAGGTTACCGCCGGTGGTAGGGGCTAGCCCTATTACACTCTAGTCTCATATAATCCAACACCAGTGGAACAGGGCTAGTATGAAGTGGGGGGGAGCGTCACGAAGATCTAATCAAACACAAAAGCAAACAAATCACCCACCGATCACATCTCCCTTCGTCGCCGGAGAGCATCCACCCATACAAAACTGCTGAACGAACAGAACTCGACCTTCGACACACACCGCACATACCATACCGGATTAGTAAGAAACGAAAAAAGTAAACAAAAACAAAACCTCCCCAGGCAAAACCTCCAACAACCTCGACCCAGAATCACCATTGCGATAACCGTTCGACAGGCGCAGTCCCCAACTTTTCCCTAGCCGAACCCAACACCGCCGCAGTTCCATACAGCACTTACCGCAAATCGATCACCCACACACACACACACGCCCACCGCCCACCGCCCACAATCAACCAATTGATCACCCCAACTCACACCACTTTCCCACCCCTGCACCGCATAGCACAGCACAGCACAGCAAGCAAGAAAGCAAGCAAGCAAGCACCATGCCAAACCATGCATCCACTCGCACCCACCACACATTCTGGTATTAACATTGACTCACTGACTCACACACACCTACCCACGAGCCCAAAACGGGAGGGGTAAGCATATGCCATGATCAATGACTCATTTCTCAAAACTGCACGCACCCTTGCCGCGGTGAAAAAGTGGCAAGTTCCCCCGCTCCAGCAGAGGAGGCAGATACCAATCGCGCTGTGCGGTAGTGCTGAGAACTCTAGATTGTAGGGTCATTTTTCAAACTTAGTTCATGCTACCGTTGTTTTTCCTATGAACAGGCACCCTGTAACTGCACGAGTGATCGGCGGTGACGCGATGATGGGGGTTGGGGCAGGAAGGCTTGTACGACGGGGTGGCAACCGCTATCATGCCCGGGTCAGATTTGATTGGCTTGGCTTGGGCCGGGTTTTTATCTGCGTATGTGTGTAACGCAGATATGAAAGGTGGAGGGTAAAAATCACACCAGGGTCAATTAGTTACTCGATATTGAGAGGGGAGCTGGTTGGTTGCTTCGACTGTCGCCGCCAGGGTGGGAGGAGGGGATTAGCAAGACCCAGATTTAGACAAACCCACCCTTTTCCAAAAAAGAGATTCATCCGACGAGAGAGGGGAAGATGCGAAAATGAGCATACTTAGCAAAAAGTCTACCAATATCAATCACTCAGTTGCTCAGTCACAAGGTCTGGATACCAGGTCTCGGAATGCTTGAAGACTGTCGCTCGTTTTGTTGGAACATATACCAAATAAATGTCCATACAAAATCAACCTCCTTCTCCTTTCCCGCACCTCTCTTTTGCTTGCTAGAAAGACTTTGAACGCAGATGTTATATAAAAGGAAATCTGCTCGATCCCGCTGGTCAGAAATAATAAGCGATTGACTAGTTATCTGTTGTGTAAAAAACGCAGTGGGATAAGGAAAGAATTGAACAGAGCCTGATAGAAACAAAGAGCGGGAAAGTAAAAGCGAAAAAAAAAGACCAGAACACCGCATTTTGTCTTGTCTTGACAAAAGGTTTCGAAAGGGAACAAAAAGCAACGTCCATAAAATCAGAATACCCCCATTGCGGATAACCAGAGAATCCAAACGATAAGAAAAAAAGGTCGCACACAATGATGTTTACATGAAAGTGACTGAATACCCATTGCGCCTATCGCACATTCTGTGCCACCGACATTCCTTCTATCATACTCATTCCTGCCACTCCTCTCTCCGGGGCGCACCTCAACCTCTTGCCCTTCCGATCCAGTGCAGGGCTCCTGGTTGGAGATCCATATACCAGGGCCGGTGACCGAAACCCACTACCAAGTGATTTGAACTTTGGTGTGACGCTGGTAGTTCCATCCCCCGCGTACCCATGAACGTTGGCCTCTACTCTTAGAGCACTTGCTGGACGACCTTCCATTGCACTTTCAGGGTAGCTCCTCTTCCTCGACAATCCAGTAGGAGTGGTTGAACCACTTGAGCATGGGGAATAAGTTTCCTTGAGCATGTTCAAGCTCAACGCCGCTTCTCTTGATTTGGGCGATACACATGGAGCCATACGATGATCGCCAGTTTTCCAGGGGCTAGCGCAAATAGTTTTGACCGATGACACAACAGAACAAGGTGAAAGGGGGACAAAGGTAGTGAAAACTAGCTTGCCCAGTTCGCAGCTCTGCTTAGCCTTCGGGAATGCAGGCGAACTTGAGGGGCCAGGTTTTGGCATTGAAGTTGACAAGGACGATTTGCGGATGCAGCCACCCTGGGAGGGAGGAAGTACCGGTGGAAGTGGCGCATCAGATCCTCTCCTTGGCGGGAATGGGAACCTCTCCATCGTAGCTCCTGATATACAAGTATTTTCAACAACCCTAGCTACGCAAGCCATGGCAGAGCGCTGGGAGGTATATGCCACTTCCGGCCGACTAGAACAGATCCCCGCTGCAGGGGTCACCGTTCCAGAGCGGAGTTGTGACGATGATGTCGAACGACAGAAAGTAGGCGGCTTTGGAAGAGGCTGGTGGAGTGCTTTAAACGCATGTGGGTGCGACGTTTGAAGGCGCTCAGCTTCTCGGGGTGCAGGTGTAGCAACGGACTGGGCAGGTGCGGGTGCAGGTGCAGGTGCTGGCGGAGTCTGTTGGACAGGAGCTATAGGTACAAATGGTTCAATAGCAAGTGGGGAAATGGACGCGACTATGTCTGCATCCACAGCACAAGGTGTTAATCCCCCAGACGCTAATAACTCTGCCTCGTTCAAATCTGGCGAAAGCTTCAACACCAAATCACACCACTCCCGCTTCCGCTCTTCCTCATCAACCCATGGATTGGCCCGTGCCGGAGATATTGACGATGGGTTGTGGTCCGATGTGTACTTCAACACCAGGTCAGTCCACTTCTGGAAATTGGTCTCCGATATATGAAGCCGCCAGTTGACAGCATCTAAGAATGCCATTTCGTTGATATTAATTTCCTGAGTGTTCAGCCCCGAAATCTTACTCCAAGCCCTCGCGGAATAATTGCGATCTTGCAAGTACTTTGATGCCAAGATCAAAGCTGCCAAGAACATCCTCCTACCACATTGTTTGGCACGAGTCATCTGCGCCTCTTCAGCGGGTAAACCACTGATGTCGCAATCCCGGGGGGGAAGATGAGGCCTAATTACAATTAGGTAGTACAGAGCCACTTGGAGTGTGGAATAACTTGTCCGAGATCTTCGGAGGGTTTCCTGGATGAATGTCCGTAGCGGAAGAACCTTATCCTTTGGGGTTGCGCAGAGAAGCATCTTGGGAGGTGGCCATATTGTCTCAACGATCTGAGCTGCTGAGTCTTTATCGTAGCAATATATGAATTTTAGCACCTGCGTATAAACTTTCATCGAAAAGGATCCTCGGCCGAGTGCTTAACATACCAACGAGATTGTCAACGAAGTTAACCTTCCGATCAACCTGCCTTTGTAGGCTAGGCACAGGAGGTAATGGGCAGCCTTCAGAAACGGGGCATCCGGCATTGGCACCTTCAACCAAACGGTTAGTTCTCCGGGTGTTCCGACGTTGTTCTATGGGCACCGGTTCCTGAGCAACTGTAATTGGAGGGTGCGGGTGTTGAACTGGGTCATGAGCCCGAAGGCTAGAGGCCGATACTTTTTTTCGGAGAAGCCAACCATCTTGCTCCGAGCCTGCAAATTGATATGGAATTTTGTGTGGGGAATAATATTCGTCCCGAGCCGAGGTACCGCCAGTGGCAACGAGAGTGGCGCTCGATGCTACCGATGCCACAGACCAAACAGAGGATTGAGACGAGGCTGATGAGCCTATTGAAGGTGCAGGTGAATAGGAGCGCGTTATTGTTGCCGTGGGTGGTGTATGAGCCAGGGTCATATTGCGGGAAAATTTTGAGATTCTAAAAAAAATAAAAAAAATAAAAAAGTAAAAATAAAAATGATTGAGCGGAGATGTGTTATGTAATATTAGGTTGTTAAAGGGTCCCTTTCAAGGAACACCGGGATGTATAATGTCTGAATCCTTATTCCGTCTTCAAGGTCGTATATGTATACTGACAATCTCAGGAAAGTAGGTCGATCCCGGTAAGAGTACTAGATGAGCTTGAGGTCTTCTAAAGTTGTACTTAAAGAAAGTACTGAAAGGGTGACAAGATACAGGAGAGCTCGAAAGATAAATCGGACGACGTCAGGCGGGTGGCGGCAACGGGAGAATACCAGCTGGAGTGGCTGGTGTTCGCGATATATCGTTGCAGGAGACGTGAGCCAGGTGACGACTGTGACTCTTAACGAGGCGTAGTAGGAAAATCCAGTAAGTTGAGACAATGAAAACCCCTAAAAGTAAAATCCCCCTGTTTCTTCAAAGGCGAAATCCCAAATCTCTCCGAATACCGAAATACCACTGTAACCAAAGGCGCCCAACCAAAAACCGAAACCCCCTTAATGCCCAATGAAGACGCGTAGCCGAAAATCAAACAAGAAATAACCCGAAGAAAAATCCAGTAAAAAAACCCGAATTAAAATAGCGAAAGCAAGTCGTTTCTTTTCCGAACAGAATTCCAGTCACCGTCTATATCCCAAGGCGTCTTTTTTTTTTTTCTTTTTTTCCTTTTGTTGCGTTGTTTTCCGGGGTTGTTGGCGAATATATCGACCAAGAGGTAATTCTGTCTTTTAAAAAATTTAGGACAGAGCACTTCCAAACTCATCAACAGCAGCAACAGTAGTAGAAGCAATTGGGGTGGCGGTGACTGAGAATTCAAGTTCGGCGATAGTGATTTTCGCAGGATACATTGTGATGTCCCAAACCTGGGAAGGGAAGGTTTCCGGCGATTATAATGGAAGGCGTTTTTGTAAATGGCGACTCAGAGAATTGGAGGCCGCTGTGACTTTGCCTCAGCGCCTCGTGATGGTCTAATCGAGTGAGAAAGAATGAGTCTTAACTGGGGTGGGAGGGGAGACGTGTAGTGTTGGCTGTGGGGGCCCCGGGGGGGCTGTTGAGTCGATCAGGGGCGGGGAGGCGTTTAGGCACTAGGGCCACCCGGGCTGGGTCGTGGCACGGCGGCTCCAAGCTGAGCACTGCAACCGACCCGGTTGTCCGCAAAGAGATTGACAGAGAGAACAAGTATGCTGTTGCAACGAAGAATGGCTAAGGAAAGTGACGAGGAATAGCGTGGTCAAAAAGTCAGTGATGGCAGATGAAGATGAATATGTATGGATGGTTGTGGCTGCTGAGAGCAGCAAGTAGATGCGATAGCTGAATATTTAAAACAGGTACAGAGGGCAAGGGGACAAAGAATGAGTAATGGGCCCAGGCGCGCCAGTGAGAGTGTGAGCAAGCTGTGAGAGTAGAGTGAAACCTGCGCTTGCTCGAGGCGGCGAGGGGAGGGGAGGGATGTGTAGGTAGCAGGAATAGTGTTTAGAAGAGGTGCGAAATTCTGGGAGGGGTCCAGTGGCGAAAAAGCGGCCAGATGACGGATGACAGTTTCGGTGGGCAAGGGAGAGTTGGATGAGTCCGTTGGGCAAACTTGTCTCGGGCGCAGGCAACGACAGTTCTCAGGTTGGATAAAGTAGGCCCAGCAAGGTCACAGAAAAGAATAAAATGGCAATGGAAAAACAAATTAAGATGGAGTAAAAAATAAAAATAAAAATATAATAAATAATAAAAAAAGGTACCGTACTCCTCGTACCCGTACAATAGACAAGAGGTGGAGAACAGGGGGAGAGAGCGGGGAGTGGAGTTGTGCGGCCCAAGATGGGTTTGCGAGAAAGCGGAGTGGAGAGTGGAGTGACGGATGGAAACCGTATCGTCAATCTAACGGGTGAGCTGTAGCCTGTTCATTGTGTGATTCTCAATACGAGAAGAGCAGAAAAGTGTTCTGTTCTTGTTGTGGGAGGGGGAGGAAGAAGTTTTGTTGTTTTGTGGGGCTATCAACTGGATGAGTTCCCT
>Ga0307513_10000588_pt1 | contig 52189 bp, 46 predicted proteins | sample 15_EM_MG_FD_202174 | JGI IMG/M metagenome (GOLD analysis project Ga0307513, IMG submission 202174) | Populus trichocarpa ectomycorrhiza microbial communities from riparian zone in the Pacific Northwest, United States - 15_EM | ecosystem: Host-associated > Plants > Roots > Unclassified | place... | reverse complement strand
ATGTTGTGATCGGGTGCGGTCGGAAATAGCGGCGTCGTCGCAGCGGCGAAGGCGAGCACGACACCGTCCAAGGTGGTTCAAGCGCCCGCTCACCTTTGGAACTGGGCCGCCTTTCGGCGCGCGCGGGCCAGAAGGCCGATAAGCGCCGCCGCGGCGGTCAAGGCCGCGGTCGCGGCGACGAGAGGATGCTCCTTGACGTCATGGACGGCCCTGCTCGCCAGGTCCTTCACCATCGGTTTGACCTTCATCGTCAGGGCGCTGGAAGCCTCGCGCACGGCCTGCGCGGCCTGAGCGACCGCCGCTTCGGCGTCGTCGGACAGGTGGTTGGCGGCCTTGTGTAGCGCATGGGCGACATCCTCGAGGCCGTCCTCGACGTCCTTTGAGATCTGGCGGGCGGTGGACTTGGGCATGGATCTTTCCTCCTGGAATGTGTCCTCAGCCTGCGATGGCGGGCGGACGCGCGCCTTGACCCTGATCAACCGCCGCGCTGTGCGAGAGGGCGCTGACGCCCGGCAACTTGAGGCTTAGCTCGGACGGCCGGTTCGGCGGCCTCGACGCAGATCAAACCGACGCATCGCGGCGCCTCCGTACTGGCACTTAGTGGGCGTCCACGAATGTCCGGCCGGACGGCTGAGGCGTAGCTCCTGGGTCATCGAATTGGAGCCCGCGATGACCCTGGCCTATCCCCTCAGCGATCCCCGCACCGCTCGCCCCGTCTCCGCGCTCACGGACGCCTTCGAGCGCCACGGCGTGCGAATGACCTACGAGCGCAACGAAGAAATCTACGGCCAGGACGACGCGGTCGAGCTGCTCTACCAGGTCGTCCGCGGCGTGATCCGGACCAGCCGGCTGACCTTCGACGGCCGCCGCCAGGTCGGCGACTTCTACTACGCTGGCGACCTCTTCGGCCTGGAGCCGGGCCCGGATCACCGTTTCGGCGCCGAGGCGCTGGAGGATTGCGAAATCCTGGTGGTCCGCCGCAGCGCCGTGCGCGCCGCCGTCGGCGACGCAGAGCTCGACCGGGCGATCCTCGAGGCCCAGCGGGTCGAGATGGAGCGGCTGCAGGACCACGTGGTCATGCTGGGCCGCAAGAGCGCCCGCGAGCGGGTCGCCTGCTTCCTGATGTCGATCGCCCAGCGCGGCGCCGACGACCACGCCGACCTGGCCATGGGCAGGCAGGACATGGCCGACTACCTCGGCCTCACCATCGAGACGGTCTCGCGCATGCTGACCCAGCTGCAAGGCGAGGCGATCGTCGAATTCCCCTCCTCGCGCCGCTTCCAAGTCCGGAAGTGGACCGCCCTGGAAGCGCTCGCCGCGTAACTGCGGGCCACGCCTGTGCGGCCGCAGGCTTTAAGCGCCGGCCGAGTCCTGGCCATGGAGCCCCCGATGCACAAGACGATGGAAAGGGCCGCCACCGAAGTGGTCGTCCGCCCCAGCACCTATGCGACTCTTCTGGTCCACGCCGCCCACCGGGTCGAGGCCACTGCGGCTTTCCGCCAGGCGCCGCGATGAGCCGGCTCGGATCCCTGCTCTGTATCGCTGGCCTCGCCCTGACCGCCTGCGCCACCACCCAAGCGGGGCGCGGCTGGTCCGGCGTCCCGCCGGCGCCGGCGCTCGACCCGGCGCAACAGCGCGGTCACGATTTCGCGGTCCGCCGCTGCTCGGGCTGCCATACCGTCGGCCTTGACGACGGCGGCGCAGGCGAGGGTCCTGCCTTCTACAAGCTGGCGCGCCGCCACAGTACGATTTCGCTCGAGCGCCGCTTCGCCGAGGTGTCCGCCCACGGATTCGACCACATGCCGCCGGTGTCATTCACGCGGGCCGAGGCCGAAGACCTCATCGCTTATTTCGACAGCCTGCGCAGCAACTGAGCCGTGAGCCGCCCGCGCGCGTGACCTGTTCGCGGTGGACCCCTCGGGTGTGCTGCCCGGCCCGCTCCGCGTGCTTTTCGCGACGACCGGAGCGGCGCTCATCGCGACAGGCTTCGCTCGCGCAGCGCCACGACGCCGTGTGAACCAGGCTATCGTCAGGGCGGGCACGCCATCTTGTCACAGCCCCGCTTTGGACCTACCGCTCTGCCCATGGACCCGGCGCCTTCGCTCAGCAGCAACGGGCGCACCCGCTTCGGCCGGGCCGCCGGCTACGCCGTCGCCGTGGCGTCCACCGCCGCCTGCGCCGGCTTACGTGTCCTGCTCGGTCGCTATTTCCACGACGATCTGGTCTTCCTGCTGTTCGTGCCGGCCCTTCTGGCCAGCGCTGCCGTCGGCGGCCTGGGCCCGACGCTGCTCGCCGGCGCGCTCTCGCTATTGCTCAGCCTGTGGGTAATCGGCTTCCAGACCATCCACGACCTGGAACTCCTCGTCCGCGGCGGAGTGTTCGTCATCCTGACCCTGGCGATCGGTCTGATCGGATCGCGGATGCTCGGCAGCCGCGGCGCCATCCGGCAGTATGTCGCTGACCTGCAGGCGCGCGAGGCCCATCTCCAGTCGATCCTCGACACTGTGCCGGACGCGATGATCGTCATCGACGAGCGCGGCGCCATGCAGTCCTTCTCCACTGCGGCTGTGCGCCAGTTCGGCTGGGAGCCGGGCGAGGTGATCGGCAAAAACGTCAGCATGCTGATGCCCGACCCTTACCGGACCCAGCATGACGGCTACCTCGCCCGCTACATGACCACCGGGGAGCGCAGGATCATCGGCATCGGCCGCGTCGTCGTGGGCGAGCGCAAGGATGGGTCCACCTTTCCGATGGAGCTGTCCGTGGGCGAGATGATTTCGGGAAAGCAGCGCTTCTTCACCGGCTTCGTCCGCGACCTCACCGAACGCGACGCCGCCGAGCGCCGATTGCAGGACGTTCAGGGCGAGCTCGTCCATGTCTCCCGCCTAACCGCCCTTGGGGAAATGGCCTCCGCCATGGCGCACGAGCTCAACCAGCCGCTCACCGCGGCCGCCAGCTTCATGAAGGGCTGTCTCATCCTCCTGAAGCGCAAGCCTCTCGACGAGGCGCGGCTGGCCGACATGATCTCCCAGGGCGCCGACCAGGCGCTCCGGGCGGGCCAGATCATCCGGCGCCTGCGGGATTTCGTCTCCAAGGGCGAAGCGGAGCGCCGCATCGAAAACCTGCCGCAGCTCCTGGAGGAAGCCGGCGCCCTGGCGATGGTCGGTGCGCGCGAGCGCAGCGTGCGGCTGCGCTATGACATCGACCCCCGGGTCAGCCTCGTGCTGGCGGACAAGGTGCAGATCCAGCAGGTGGCCCTGAACCTGATCCGCAATGGCATCGAGGCGATGGAAGACTCGGCGAGCAAGGACATCCTCGTCGGCGCGAAGCCCGCCGCGGACGACATGGTCGAGGTCTTCATCAGCGACACTGGCCACGGGATCACGCCGGAGGCGGCCGAGCAGCTGTTCCAGCCCTTTATGACCACCAAGGCGCAAGGGATGGGCATCGGCCTGTCCATCTCGCGCACGATCATCGAGGCGCACGGCGGCCGGATCTGGGTGGACCCGAACCCAAAGGGCGGGGCCACCTTCCGGTTCACCCTGCCCGGCGTCCGCGCGGAGGAACTGACCAACGATGACTGAGCCGATCGTCCACCTGATCGACGACGACGAGGCGGTCCGGATCTCCGTGGGCTTCGTCCTGGAGATGAACGACCTGCCGGCCAAGACCTATGGCTCGGCTCTCGAGTTCCTGGAGGTCGCTGAGAGCCTCAAGGGCGGCTGCATCGTCACCGACGTGCGGATGCCCGAGATGAGCGGCCTGGAGTTGGTCAAGCGGCTGCGGGAACGTGGCGTCACCCTGCCGGTGGTGGTCATCACCGGCCACGGTGATGTCCCGTTGGCGGTCGAGGCCATGCGCGCGGGCGTGATCGACTTCATCGAGAAGCCGTTCGACGATGAGCTGCTGCTGCGCTCCATCCGCATGGCGCTCGACGCCAAGGCCGAGTCCGACGTCCATTTCGAGGAGCGCCAGCGCTTCGAGCAGGTGCTGGCCACCCTCTCCGGCCGTGAGACCGAAGTGCTCCGCGGTGTCATCGACGGCAAGATGAACAAGGTCATCGCCTTCGAACTCGGTATCAGCATGCGCACGGTCGAGGTCTACCGCGCCAACGTCATGAGCAAGACCCGCGCGAACGGGCTCTCCGAGCTCGTGCGGATCGCGCTGCTCGCCGGCTTCTGAGGCGCTTGCGCCAGATCAAGGAACGCTCGCCCGCGGCATGGCAACGTCCACCCATGGACCAGCGCCTCCTCCAGACCCCGGCCACCGTCTACATCGTCGATGACGACAGCGGGGTCCGCCGCGCCTTGGCCTTCGCCCTCGATCTGGCCGGCTTCACGGTGGAGACCTTCGAGACCGGCGAAGCCCTCCTGCTTCGCGACAGTCCCAAGGGCGCAGGCTGCCTGGTGCTTGACGAGCGCCTGCCGGGCGTGTCGGGCCTGGACACCCTGCGGCAGCTCCGGGCGCGCAAGGTCGACCTGCCGGCGATCCTGGTCACCAGCCACCCCAAGCCCTCCTTTCGCGCGGCCGCCGCGGTTGCGGGCGCCCCGATCCTCGAGAAACCCTTGGAAGGCGACACCCTGACCGGCGCGATCCATCGGCTGCTAGACGCCCGCCCGGTCTGACGTCCCCGACGATCGGCTTCGATCGCCTGTTCTCGAGTTTCGCCAGCCGCACCGCTCGGATCACTGGCAGCGCGCCCGCCTTCGCCGGTTGCGTGCCGGTCATCGCGGCATGGGCGGCGAGCGGCCCACCGCGGACGAGCATGCGTGAGCACGAGCGTGAGGAACGTTGATCTTACGCAAGGCGACCATCTCCCGACGCCCTAGCCTCAGACTTCGTCAATGAGGAGGTCGGCAATGGACAGGTTGAAGGGAAAGGTCGCGGTGATCACCGGCGCCGCGCTCGGCCTCGGGCGCGCCACCGCCCTGCGCATGGCCGAGGAAGGCGCCGCCGTCGCGGTCTGCGACATCCTGCTATCTGAAGCGAACGCCCTCGTGGACGAACTCGTGGGCCGCGGCTTTGAAGCCTGCTGTTGGCGACTCGACGTTTCGCGTGAGGCGGAGGTCGAACGCGTCCTGAGCCAGGTGGCTGAGCGGTTCGGCCGCATCGACATTCTGGTGAACAACGCCGGCGTCGCCGGAGCCAACAAGCCCACCGATCAACTCACCGAGGCCGAGTGGGACTACGTCCAGGCGATCAACGTCAAGGGCGTGTTCTTCGGCGTGAAGCATGTGATCCCGCACCTGCGCCGCGCGGGCGGCGGCAGCATCATCAACCTGAGCTCTATCTATGGCCTGGTGAGCGCACCGGACCTGCCGCCCTACCATGCCTCGAAGGGCGCCGTGCGGCTGATGACCAAGACCGATGCGCTGATATATGCGCCAGAGAAGATCCGCGTGAACTCTATCCACCCCGGCTTCATCTGGACGCCGATGGTCGAGGGCTATGTCCACGGCCAGGGCGACGATGCCGCGGCCCGGGTGAGCCTCGGCGCGCTGCACCCCCTCGGCCATGTGGGCGAACCCGACGACATCGCCTGGGGCTGCGTCTACCTGGCCTCCGACGAAGCCAAGTTCGTCACCGGCGCTGAGTTGGTGATCGATGGCGGTTACACGGCCCGGTGAGGAGGCCGCGCCATGCCCGCCTTCCTCACCGCCCTCCTCCGCGCTTTTCTCGTGTGGCTGGTGATCATGACCACCGAGAGCGTGCATGGCGCGCTCCGCCGGCTCCTGCTGGCCCCGGACGTTGACTTCGCGCTCCGTCAGCTCTCCGTGGTGATTGGCGTCGTGATCATTGTCGCCATCACCTGGCTCTTCCTGTCCTATATCCGCATCCGTTCCGCGCGCGCCGCCCTGGCCGTGGGCGGCCTCTGGGTGATGCTCACCCTCGCCTTCGAAGTCGCGCTTGGCCGCCTGACCGGCCTCGGCTGGGAGCGAATCCTCGCCGACTACGACCTCCTGCACGGCGGCCTGATGCCGCTCGGCCTCCTTGCCATGGGCCTGACACCATGGGCCGTCTGTCAGCTTCAAGCCAGACGCTCGCTAAGCCTTCGATCCCCGACCTCCATGCCCCGGAGCGCGTCATGAAACAGGCCATCATCCTCGCCCACCCGTCGCGCAAGAGCCTCAACGCCGCGATCGCCGAGACCTATCGCGAGGCGGTCGAGCGCCTCGGCGATGAGGTGATCGTGCGAGACCTCTACGCGATGCGGTTCGACCCCTGTCTGAAGGCCGCCGAAATCCCCGGCCCGAAGGCGCCCAGGTTCCGCCAGGACGTACTTCGCGAACGGGAAATGCTCGCCGACGTCGACGTCTTCGCGTTGGTCTATCCACTGTGGTTCAATGCCCCGCCGGCGATCCTCAAGGGCTACGTCGACCGCGTGTTCGGCATGGGGTTCGGATTCCAGCCGGATTTCGGCGGCACCCGGCCCGCCCTGACTGGCCGCAGGCTGATCAGCTTCACCACATCCGGCGCACCGGACTTCTGGGTACGTGACACAGGCGCCCTCAGCGCGCTCATGCGCCTGTTCGACACCCACCTGAACGGGACCTGCGGCCTGGCGGTGATGGACCACGTACACTTCGGAGGCATGGTCTCGGACATCACCCAAGAGGCCGTAGACGAGGTGCTGGACAAGGTCCGCGCGACCGCACGCGCTCACTTTCGAGCCCATCCTCCTCAGGCCGCCTGACCGGCCCTCAGGCCGCCGCGTGCAGAGCGAAGTTTCGCCAACCACGCCGCCCCCCCGAAAGCAGCACCCCAGGATTTAAGGGCAATGCGGTTTTCACCCAGCATCGCCCCGTTCCGGCGAGTGAATTGGCTGGCGGGCCGGAATTGGGGAGCGATCCAGAATCGCGTTCGACAGCGCCGTCATGGCTGAGATCGGCAGCGCGCACTCCAGGGGCGCAGATTGCTCAACAGTCGCCAAAATCAGCTGCAGGCGGCTCACGGCTCGAGGTGTCAGGAAGGTCTCGGCGGGTTAGGGAGCGTCCCGGCCAGTGTTAGCGCCTCGGCGAAATTCGCCGTGTGCTCCACCAGGCCGCCGGCCGGACCCAGCCCCAGTTGCGAAAGCACGTTCATCGGCTGCTCCCGAACGCCGCTGACAATCACCCGCGCGCCTTCACGCCGCTTGCGTTCGACAAAATCGCGCAGCATGCCCGCGCCAGTGGCGTCGGCCACTGGCACGCGGCTCATGCGTAGGATCACCGCCCGCGGACGGCCCTCGCCGGCGTCGAGCACCTCCGACACGCCGGCGGCCGCGCCGAAGAACAGCGGTCCCCGCAGCTGGAAGACCTCGACGCCGGGCGGCAGGGCTTGACGCTGGTCCTGCGGCTCCGGCCCGGCCTCGTCCTCGTCCACCACGGAGCCCTGGGCGATGCTGGTGGCCTCCGCCATGCGGTGCATGAAGATCATCGAGGCCATGACGACTCCGACCGCGATCGCCACCGTAAGATCGGCGAACACCGTCAGGAGAAGGGTGGCGACGAGCACCGCCCGTTCGCCGAGCGAAGCCTTGAGGAGCCGCAGCAGCTTGTGCGGTTCGCTCATGCTCCAGGCGACCACCAGAAGGATAGCCGCAAGACTGGCGAGGGGGATATAGCCGGCCAACGGCGTCCCAGCGATCAGCAGGCCGCCGATGATCAGGGCATGCACCATGCCGGCCACAGGCGAGCGCGCGCCTGAACGCACGTTGGTCGCGGTGCGGGCGATGGCGCCGGTGGCGGGCAGTCCGCCGAACAGGCCTGAAGCGATATTGGCGACGCCCTGGGCCAGCAACTCGACGTTGGAGCGGTGCCGGCGGCCGGTCATGCCGTCCGCAACCATCGCCGAGAGCAGACTCTCGATTCCCGCCAGGAAGGCGATGGTGAAGGCGCTGGGCAGCAGAGCCTGAAAGCGCGCCCAGTCCATCTGCGGCCAATGCGGCGCCGGGAATCCCGAGGCGAGCGCGCCGTAGCGCGATCCGACTGTTTCTACGGGCAGGTGCAGCAGGTGGGTGGCGAGCGCGGCGAGGACCACGGCCGCCAGGTACGCCGGCGCCCGGGGCGCGAACCGCCGAAGCAGCAGGATCACCGCCAGCGCGCCGGCGGCCAGCCCCAGAGCGTAGGGCGAGACGCTCGCGCGCGCCGCCCACATGGCCGCCGCCTTAGGGACGATGTCGGCGGGGACCTTGTCCATGGACAAGCCGAAGAGGTCGCGTAGTTGGCTCGCGGCGATGATGATGGCGATGCCGGCGGTGAAGCCCGCCACCACCGGCTCAGGAATGTAGCGAATCCAGTTCCCGAACCGCAGCAGGGCCGCTGCGACCAGGATGACACCGGCCATCACGGTCGCCAGGATCAGGCCGTCGATCCCGTGTGCGGCGACGACGCCGGCGACGATGACGACGAACGCGCCGGTCGGGCCGCCGATCTGATAGCGGCTGCCGCCCAGCGCGGAGATCAGGAAGCCGGCGATCGCCGCCGTGAGCAGTCCCGTCTCAGGCCGGACTCCCGAGGCGATAGCCAGCGCCATGGCCAACGGCAGGGCCACCACCGCCACGGTGGCGCCCGCCGCGAGGTCGGCCTTCCAGTCCCCCGGACCGTAGCCGCCGCGCATGGCGGTGACCAGCTTGGGCGCGAACAACCGCCAGTCCCCCGGAGCCTGTCTTTGCAGCGGCGCGCTCATATCAGGAATACGCGCTTTCTGGATGGAGGCGCTCCGGCCGCCTCGGCACACAGGCGCGCGCCACGACCACGATGTCCTCGCGGAACATGTTGGGCGGCGCCGGCTTGACGGCCAGGCGCCGTGGGTTCGTCCGCCGTCGCCCGCGATGAGGTGATGAGCTCCATGTCGAAAGGATCGCCCGCGCGACAGGCGCCATCACTGATCTCAATCAAACCGCGCGCTGGCCGGGCGCGCTCGATCAACGCGCAGGGCCCGGCATGGAGCGGGCGGATCAGGACCAGGACGGCCCTGTCGAGGAGACATCCTTGTCGTGACTCATCCGATGGACGAACGTTTCGCGCGCCACCTCCAGGAGTTCTGGATGGCCGGGCCCCTTAGATAGGTCGATCAGGGAGATGACCGTCGGGGTCGCGCGCATAACCGCGGAGGAAGCTTCCCGAGGCGCAAAGACGCTCTGCTCGGGATAGCGCCGGATGATCAGCGCGTTGAGGCGGCCGACCTCTTCGAGGTCCGTGACTTCCGCCGCCCGCGCCGCCATCGAGACACCGTCAATGTGATCGGGGCTGTCCTTGCCGATCGCGATCGAGATGCGGGGATCGCGCTCGATGTTGGCGAGCTTCTGGCTGTCCCGCGCCACGGCGAAATAGAGCGTCAGATCGTCATGCACATAGCCGACCATCGTAGCCTGGGGCCAGCCGTCGGGCCGCACCGTCGCAACCGTCATGATGCGGTTCTCGTCGAGAATGGCGAGGATTCTGGCTTTCGGTTCGGAGGGGGTCTTGTCCGCGGGCGCCGGCATTGCCGTGCTCCTGTTTGAAGGGCCAAACGCGGCCAACCTCGTGCCGTTCCCCGGGTAAGACGTCGGGGAGAGATGATTCCTTCGCGGTTGACGATGATCCGACGGGCCACCGCGCCGGCTTGAGGCGGATCAAAGCGACGGGTCCCCGGCCAGGCTATCGAGGCATGCACCCTGAAAGGGACAAGACATGGCCGACGTCAAAGTCACCGAGGATCTCTGGGCGTCGAGCATGCTGCCGGAAGGGCTCATCGAGCGCTGGCTGGTCGCGGACGGCGCCACCGTGGCCACGGGAGAAGCGGTCGTGGAAGTCCGCATCGAGGATGCGCTGCACGAGATCCTGGCGCCCGCCGCAGGACGCCTGAAGATCTCCGCCCGCGTCAACGATGTGATCGATCCTGGATCGGCGCTGGGCCAGATCGCGCCATAAGTTCGCCAGCGGCTGACACGGCGAGATGCTGTTTTTCTGTCGCGATCGCCACCGTTCCGGGGGCCGTCGGAGTGGGTCGATCCTGCATTCGGTTCGGGCTGGGCGATGCAACACCCCGACGACCTCGACGTTAGCGCTGCAGGAGAGCCTCCCATGAAAAGGATCTGCTCGGCAGTCGGCGCGGCAATAATCGTGACAGGCTGCGCGGCGTCGGGGTCCAGGGATCCCTTCGTCGGCTTCGGACCTGCCCCGTCCCTGCCCGCCCCGCGCTCAAGCCTCATCCCGCAGGTCGGCGTGCCCGACGTCGTCGGCTGGCCCGCAGGCGCCGCCCCTGACGCCCCGCCAGGCTTCACGGTAAGCCGTTATGCCGAAGGGTTGGAACATCCCCGCTGGCTGCTGGTGCTGCCCAATGGCGATGTGCTGGCCGCCGAGGCGGCCGCGCCGCCCAGTTCCGGCGACAAGACCAATACCGGCATCCGGGCCTGGTTCCAGAAGATGCTGATGAAGAAGGTCAAATCGGCGGTCCCGAGCTCCAACAAGATCATCCTGCTCCGCGACGCTGATGGCGATGGCGTCGCCGAGATGAGGACCGTCTTCGCCCAGGGCCTGACCTCGCCGTTCGGCATGACGTTTGTCGGCGGGACGCTTTACGTCGCCAACGCCGACGGAGTGGTCAGCTTCCCCTACCGCACCGGCCAGACCGAGGTCGTTGGCGTCGGGACCAAGGTGTTCGACCTGCCCGGCCCGCCGATCAACCATCACTGGACGAAGAATGTGGTCGCCACCCCGGACGGGACGAAGCTGTTCGCCACGGTCGGGTCGAACTCGAACATCGGCGACAACGGCATGGCCGCGGAAGAAGGCCGCGCGGCGATCTGGGTGTACGACTTGGCGTCCGGGCAGGCGCGGGTCTACGCCACCGGCATCCGCAACCCGAACGGCCTCGACTTCGAGCCGACGACCGGCGCCATGTGGACCGTCTCCAACGAGCGCGACGAGATCGGACCCGACCTGCCGCCGGATTACCTGACGACGGTGCGCGAGGGCGGTTTCTACGGATGGCCCTACAGCTACTGGGGGCGGAACGTGGACAAGCGCGTGAAACCGCCCCGACCGGACCTGGTCGCCAAGGCGATCACGCCCGACTACGGCCTGGGCCCCCACACCGCCTCGCTGGGCCTGACCTTCTACCGCGCCAGCGCATTCCCCGCGCGATATCGCGGCGGCGCCTTCGTGGGCCAGCACGGCTCGTGGAACCGGCAGCCGCTGAACGGCTACCGGGTCGTGTTCGTCCCCTTCGCCAATGGGCGCCCACAGACGCCGGCCGAAGAGTTCCTCACCGGCTTCCTCAACGCCGACAACAAGATCCAGGGCCGGCCCGTCGGCGTCGCGGTCGATTCCAAAGGCGCGCTGCTGGTGGCCGACGACGTGGGCGGGGTCGTGTGGCGCGTCGCTGCGACGAACTCAGCGCCCCATCCTTAGAGCGCGCGCATTGGCCTATCTGAGCGCGTCGGCGAACATCAGCATGGTGCCGTTCCAGCATCGTAAGGAAGCGGGCGGCTTGGCGGGGAACCAGCTGCAGGGCCTCTGCCCTGAGGCTGGATCCGATGTGTCCTGCGAAGGGGCCAAAGCTGGGCGGAAGCCGCTCCGAAGCGCGCCGAGGGCCGAGCCCTAAGCCACAGCCGCGCGCCAGCGCGGCGTAAGGGAGAAGGCTGCAAGGAGCCTGCGCGACAGGCATGGCCTGGCGCTGCACGGCGGGGCGCGCCGTCGAGTGGCCGGCGGCGCCGCAGGCGCCCGGAGGGGCGGACCCGTAGGGGCCCCGGCACGCAGCGGGACCGAGCACGCCCGCCGGCCACTCTCCGCCTCCAGGGGCGTTGCGGGGTTCCCCCGCTCGCGGGCGGGCGAGACACCAGGCTCGGCCGCAGGGAAAGACCTTTCCCTCCTGCAGAGCGCAATTGAAGGGTGTTTCCGAACTTTACGAACTTATCGGAGTTGACGAACCCTTGGAGAGCTCACATCTTGCGATCTGAGAGGATTGATAATGCCGAACATGAAGCCTGCACCCACCGCTGCCAAGGCGAAGCCCGCCTCCCGCGCCAAGAACCTCGCCGCCTCGGCTCTGTCGCAAGCCAAGCCTGCTCGCCAAGTGTCCGGCGAGCTCACCGTCGCGCTCGGTCCCAAGACCCTGAAGACGCTCTCGACGCGGCGGGCCAACGTCAAGGCGCTGATGGAGATCCTCGGCGAGACGATCGAAGAGAGTCGCAAGAGCGGGCGGCGCATGGGCTTCCTGGTCGAGGTCGACGGGCGAGGGAAGCCCCGGATCATGCCGGCGAAGGAGTTACCGCAAAAGGCGGAAGCCAGGACGGCGACACGCGCGGCCGACGATGAGGATGACCTTGACCGCGCCCTGGATGCAGCGCGCGCGCGCGGCCGCCTTCGCGCCTCGGAGATCCTGGGCGGCGAGGAGATGCTGAGCGCCGACGACTTTGCAGAGCTAATCGGCGTCTCTCGCGTGACCGTGAACGCCAAGCGCCAGCGCCATGAGGTGCTGGCGCTGGAAGGCGCCAAGCGCGGCTTCCGCTTCCCCGCCTGGCAGGTCGACGAGAACGGCAAGCCGTTCGCCGTCCTGCCGCGGCTGTTCGAGCTGCTGGGCGACAGCCCCTGGACCGTCTACCGCTTCCTGGTCCAACATCATCCCGAGCTTGATGGCGCCAGGGCCCAGGATTTCTTGAGGCGTGGCCGAAGCGCGGCGGTGATCGAGGCGGCCGAAAGCGTCGCCCAAGGCGCCTTCGCCTAGGTGTCCAGCACCGCGCCGACTGCGGCTTTCGCCACGGCGAAGCTCGACCTGTCGCATGTCGCGCCGGGCGCCGTCTTCGGCCGCATCTATCGGCAGGCATTCCCCGACCCACTGGGTTTCGGCAAGACGCGCAGCCGCTTCAGCGACCCACGCCGGCGTGCCGAGGCCAACCGCTTCGGCGTGCTCTATCTCGGCTCGTCGCTGAAGGTCTGCTTCCTCGAAGCCGTGCTGCGCGACGAGCGCGACGGCGTCGTCGGCGACTACCTGATGGACGAGACCGACCTGGACACCCGGCGCTACGCCGAGGTTGAGGTCCACGAGACGCTGAAACTCATCGACCTGCGAGGCGACGGGCCCGTGAGCATGGGCGTCCCCAGCGACGTGCCGCGAGGCTCGAGGCAGACCCTGGCGCGCAAGTGGTCGGTCGCCTTCCACGACCACCCTGAGAAGGTCGATGGGATCATCTATCCCTCCCGGCTGAACGGAGAGACGAACGTCGCGATTTACGACCGCGCCGTGAGCAAGGTCCAAGCTCCGCGAGTCTACATCCTTCGCCGTGCGCCAGGACTTGCCCGCGTGCTCAATGGTCTCGCGGTCGCCATCATCTAGAGACGTGCCCGAACCAAAGGGTCCAAGAGCGGCGGCCTTATACGGCTTTTGGCGGGGCGTCACCCGCCGGCTCATCTACAGTCGCAACGTTGCCGTTCGTCGCTTCGGGCAACGCGACACCGGATGGATCGACTGCCTTGTGCTCCGACAGAGACCAGGACCTTACTCCCACTCGATGGTGCCGGGCGGTTTGGAGGTCACGTCGTAGACGACGCGGTTGACGCCCTTGACCTCGTTGATGATCCGGGTGGCGCAGCGGCCGAGGACTTCCCAGGGGAACTCGAAGAAGTCGGCGGTCATGCCGTCGGTGGAGGTGACGGCGCGCAGGGCCAGCACATCCTCATAGGTGCGGGCGTCGCCCATGACGCCGACGGTCTTGACCGGCAGCAGCACGGCGAAGGCCTGCCAGATCGAGTCATAGAGGCCGGCCTTGCGGATCTCGTCCAGATAGATGGCGTCGGCCTTCTGCAGGACGGCGACCTTCTCGGGCGTGATCTCGCCGGGGATGCGGATGGCCAGGCCCGGCCCGGGGAAGGGATGGCGGCCGACGAAGGCCGGCGGCAGGCCAAGCTCGACGCCGAGCGCGCGGACCTCGTCCTTGAACAGCTCCCGCAGGGGCTCGACCAGCTTGAGCTTCATATATTCGGGCAGGCCGCCGACATTGTGATGGCTCTTGATCACCGCCGAGGGGCCGCCGCGGGCTGAGACGCTCTCGATCACGTCGGGATAGAGGGTGCCCTGGGCCAGGAAGGCCGCGCCCTCGATCTTGGCGGCCTCGCGGTCGAACACCTCGACGAACAGCCGGCCGATGGTCTTGCGCTTGGTCTCCGGGTCGGAGACGCCTTTGAGTTCGCCCAGGAAAAGTTCCGCTGCATCAACGTGTACGAGCGGGATGTTGTAGTGGTCGCGGAACATGGTCACGACCTGCTCGGCCTCGTTGTGGCGCAGCAGGCCGGTGTCGACGAAAACGCAGGTGAGCTGTTCGCCGATGGCCTCGTGGATCAGCACCGCGGCCACCGAGGAGTCGACGCCGCCCGACAGGCCGCAAATCACCCGCCCCCCGCCCACCTGGGCGCGGATCTTGCCGACCATCTCCTCGCGGAAGGCGGCCATGGTCCAGTCGCCCGTGAGGCCGGCGATCCCGTGCGTGAAGTTGCGCAGCATCAGCGCGCCACGCGGCGTGTGGGCCACTTCCGGGTGGAACTGGATGCCGTAGAAGCGCCGGCCCTCGTCGGCGATCACGGCATAGGGCGAGCCCTCGGAGGCGGCCACCACATTGAAGCTCGGTGGGATGGCGGTGATCTTGTCGCCGTGGCTCATCCACACGGTTTCCTTCGCGCCGACCTTGCCCAGGCCGGCCAGCAGCGGGCTCTCGCGCTCGATGAGGATCTCGGCGCGGCCGAACTCGCGCTCGTGGCCGCTCTCCACCGCCCCGCCCAGTTCGGCGCACATGGTCATCTCGCCGTAGCAGATCCCCAGCACCGGCACGCCCAGGTCGAACACCCTGTGGGTCACCGCCGGGCTGTCGTCCTCGTGCACGCTGGCCGGGCCGCCGGAGAGGATCACCGCCCGGGGGGCGAAGGCGTCCAGCATGCCCTCGACCTTGTCGTAGGGGTGGACCTCGCAATAGACGCCGCTTTCGCGCACCCGCCGGGCGATGAGCTGGGTCACCTGGCTGCCGAAATCGACGATCAGGACACGTTCGTGGCTGGCGGGGGCGGCTTTGTCGGTCATGGGCGCCTGTTAGCGAAGATTGCGGGGAAGGTCATCGGCGCGCTTCCAGCGCGGCGACGAAAAAGCCGTCGGCGCCCGCGCTGCGCGGCGTGAGCCGCAGGTAGCCCTCCGGCGTCAGGTGCGGCGTGAGCTGGGGGTCGACCGTCGCCGGGACCACGGCGAACCCCCGGTGGGCGGCGAGGAAGGCCGCGACCCGGTCCTCGTCCTCCTCCGGCAGCACCGAGCAGGTGACGTAGATCATCCGCCCGCCCGGCTTGACGAAGGCCGCGCCGCTGGCCAGCACCGTGTCCTGGTCGGCGGTGCGCTTGGCGAGCGTCTCGGGCGTGAGGCGCCACTTGGTGTCGGGGTGTCTCCGCCACGAGCCCGAGCCTGAACAAGGCGCGTCGATGAACACCACGTCCATCTTGCCCTCCAGGCCCTTCAGCGGGTCGGGGTTCACCGGCGAGCGGACCTGCAGGTTGCGCACGCCCGCGCGGTCGCCCCGCCTGATGGTGTCGGTCAACCGCCGCGCATCGGCGTCATAGGCATAGATCTGGCCGGTGTTGCCCATGGCCGCGGCGAGCGCCAGCGTCTTGCCCCCGCCCCCGGCGCACAGGTCGAGCACCTGCTTGCCCCGGACCTCGCCGGCGGCGGCGGCGGCCACCTGGGAGCCCAGGTCCTGAACCTCGAACCAGCCCTTGGAAAAGGCCGGGATGGTCTCCACCGCCCCGGCCCTCTGGGCGGGATCGGGCGCGGCGATGCGCAGGGCGTCGGGCAGCAGGCCGGCGGGCTGCGCATGCAGCGGCGCCAGCGCCTTCAGCGCGCGCAGGGGGTCGGTCTTGAGGGTGTTCACCCGCAGGTCGATGGGTGCGCGCTCGGCAAGCGCAGCGCCTTCGGCGGCCCGATCCTCGCCGAAGGCCCGCGCGAAGGAGGCGTCCAGCCAGTCGGGATAGTCGCCGCGCACCGACAGCGGCGCGTCGGCCAGGTCGCGGGGCGCGGCCAGCGCCTGGCGCTCGGCCTCGGTCAGCGGCCCGGGACCGTGCGGCTCTTCGGCCGCGGCCTCGGCGATGCGCTCGAGCGGCCAGTCCCATTCAAGGGCCAGGGTGGCCAGCGCAGCGGCGCGGGGGCTGTCGTCGCCCATCCGCCAGGCCAGGGACCGGCGGCGGCGCAGCATGTCCAGCGCCAGGCCCGAGACCCAGGCGCGATCTTTCGACCCCGCGAACCGCGAAGCCTCGCCCCAGTTCTTCAAGGCCATCTTCACCGGCTTGTGGCGGGTCTCGATGTCGTTGACCACGTCGATGGCCGCCGCAAGGCGTCCCGCATCACGCAAGGGCGGCACCCGTACTCATAGGAAGGTGGCCGAGACGCCGGCGCCCATGGTCAGACCGGGCTCGTATAGTTGGGCGCCTCGCGGGTCATCATCACGTCATGGACGTGGCTTTCCCGCAGGCCGGCATTGGTGATGCGGATGAACTTCGCCCGGCTCCTGAAGCTCGCCAGGTCGCCCGCGCCCACATAGCCCATGGCCGCGCGCAGGCCGCCGACCATCTGGTGCAGGATCGGGCCGATCGGGCCCTTATAGGCCACTTGCCCCTCGATCCCCTCCGGCACCAGCTTCAGCGCCGAGACGTCCTTCTGGAAGTAACGGTCCGCCGAGCCCGAGCCCATGGCCCCCAGCGAACCCATGCCGCGATAGGCCTTGTAGGAACGGCCCTGGTAGAGGAACACCTCGCCCGGCGCCTCGTCGGTGCCGGCGAAGACCGAGCCCATCATGGCGACCGAGGCGCCGGCGGCCAGCGCCTTGGCCAGGTCGCCCGAATACTTGATCCCGCCGTCGGCGATCACCGGGACGTCGCTGTCGCGGGCGGCCCTGACGGCGTCGGCGATGGCGGTCAGCTGGGGCACGCCCACGCCCGCGACGATGCGGGTGGTGCAGATCGAGCCCGGGCCGATGCCCACCTTCACCGCGTCGGCGCCGGCCTCGATCAGGGCGCGTGCCCCGTCGTAGGTGGCGACGTTGCCGGCGATAATCTGCACGCGATTGGTCTCGCGCTTCAGCCGGGCGACGGACTTGGCGACGTCGGCGTTGTGGCCGTGGGCGGTGTCGATCACCACCACGTCGACGCCTGCGTCCACCAGGGCCATCGAGCGTTCGTAGCCGGCGTCGCCGACGGTGGAGGCCGCGCCGACCAGCAGGCGGCCCTGGGCGTCCTTGGCCGACAGCGGGTGGGCCTGGGCCTTCTCCATGTCCTTCACGGTGATCAGGCCAACGGCGCGGTAGTCGTCGTCGACGACGATCAGCCGCTCGATCTTGTGCTTGCGCAGCAGGTCGCGGGCCTGGGCCTGGCTGACGCCTTCCTTGACCGTGATCAGGTTGTCCCTGGTCATCAGCGTCTTGACCGGCGCGTCGCTGGCGCCTTCGAAGCGCATGTCGCGGTTGGTCAGGATGCCGACCAGCTTGCCGGTGCCGGGCTCGACGACCGGAAAACCGGAGATTCGCCGCCGGTCCTTGATCGCCCGGACCTCGCTCAGCGGGGTGTCCGGGTTGATGGTCATCGGATTGATGACCATGCCGCTCTCGTAGCGCTTCACTTCGCGCACCTGGTCGGCCTGTTCCTCGACCGTCAGGTTGCGGTGCAGCACGCCCAGCCCGCCCGACTGCGCCATGGCGATGGCCAGCCGGCTTTCGGTGACCGTATCCATGGCGGCGGACACGATCGGGATGTTCAGACTGATTTCGCGCGTGAACCGGGTAGCGGTGTCCACCTGCGTCGGCATGACGTCGGACGGACCGGGTTCGAGCAAAACATCGTCGAAGGTGAGACCTTCGCGAATCTCCATGAGACTCTCCGTTTTGCGGCGCGGGTATCGGCGCAATGGCCGCGGGAGTCAATGAATCCGCGACGACGGCGTTGCGCCGCGGCGACAAGGGTCGCGCTGGCGCCGCGGTTTGCTAGAGCCTTTCCGGTTCAGATGGAATCATCTGCCGGATAAAAAGGCTCGGTCTCCCAAAGTTAAGAGCGTGACGGCCGCCTGAACCGGTATCCACTTCAGGCTGTCACGCTCTAGAACCGGCAGGCTGTCGCATGGCGCGGGCCGCGGCGAAAGGGTTGATAGGGGATCATGACGTCGAGCCTCGCAGTCTATCTCCCCGCCGGCCCGCTGGCGGCGGCCGACAAGCCCTTCGGCCGGATGATCGCCAACCAGGAACTCTACGGCGCCCTGCTGCGCCACGGGGGCTTTGCGAGCCTGGACTTCGTCACCCAGCAGCCGACGACGGTGCAGGCGCTGCGTCAGGCCCTGGGCGCCGTCGACGGCGACGCGGAACTGACCGCCACGTCGGTGACGGCGCCGCAGGCGGCGGTGGTCGCGCGGGCTGCCGGGGCGCTGCTGCGCGGCGATCCGGATTTCCACGGCCTGGCCTGGGAGCGCCGGCGGCTGGGGTCCGACGCCGCCTACAGCCTGGCCGGCGTGGTCCACACGCTGGGCCCGCCCACGATCCGCCAGATGATCGCCCAGGCGATCACCGCCCCCACCCAGGCCTGGGACGCGATCATCTGCACCTCCCCCTCCGTGCGGCAGGTGCTGGAGCGGATGCTGGACGGCCATGCCGATTTCCTGGCCGAGCGGTTCCGCGGCGTCGCGCCGGCCCGGCCGCAGCTGCCGGTGATCCCCCTGGGCGTCGACGCCCGGGCGCTGGCGGCCCTGGCCGACCGGCCGCAGGTCCGCGCCGAGCGCAGGGCCGAGTACAAGCTCGTGGCCGACGAGGTGCTGGTGCTTTGGGTGGGGCGTCTGTCGTTTTTCGAGAAGGCCTATCCGCAGCCGATGTTTCGGGCGGTGCAGGAGGCGGCGCGGGCAAGCGGCAGGCGGGTCGTGTTCGTCATGGCCGGCTGGTTCCCCAACGGCGAGCAGGACCGGCGCGACTACGCCGAGGCCGCGGCCGCCTATGCCCCCGATGTCGAGGTGCGGTTCGAGGACGGGACCGACCGGGCGCGCGTGGGCGGGCTGTGGGCGGCCGCCGACATCTTCCTGTCGCTGGTGGACAACATCCAGGAGACCTTCGGCCTGGCCCCGGTCGAGGCCATGGCCGCGGGCCTGCCGGTGGTGGCCAGCGACTGGGACGGCTACCGCTTCACCGTGCGCGACAGCGTCGACGGCTTCCTGATCCCGACCCTGGGCGGCCCCGGCGGCGGGATCGGCGAGGAACTCGCCGCGCCGCACGTCCAGGGGGTGGAGACCTACCAGTCCCATGTGGGCACGCTGGCCCAGGCGACCGCCGTGGAGGTCGGCCGCGCCGCGCAGGCGCTGTCCGACCTCATCGCCTCGCCCGAGCTGCGCCGGCGGATGGGGGCGGCGGGCCGGGCGCGGGCGGCCTCGACCTTCGACTGGCCGGTGGTGGTCGGGAATATCCGCGACCTGCTGGGCGACCTGGCCGAACGCCGCCTCGCGGCCGGCGAGACGCCGCCCTCCCGCCATCGCCTCAATCCGATGCAGGGTGACCCGTTCGTCGACTTCGCTCCCTTCGCGACCGCCGTCCTGACCCCGGAGACGCGGCTGTCGGTGCGCCCCGGCGCCGGGACCGACGATATCGCCCGCGCCCACGACGTGCAGCTCGACCGCAAGGCCGCCTACCGCCGCACGCCCCTGCCCCAGACCTTCCAGGCCTTCGGCCTTATCGCCAGCGGACAGGCGAGCACGGTGGCCGAGGTGACGGCGCGCTTCCCGCCCGACGCGCAGGGGCCGCTGCAGTTGACCTTGGCCTGGCTCTGCAAGCTGGGGATCCTGGAGTGGCGGGCGGGTTAGCGCCCCTTGAATCCGGTCGCCACCAGATAGACCTCGGAGCTGTCGGCCCGGCTGGCCTTGGGCTTGAGGTTGCGGACCTCGGCGAAATTGCGCTTCAGCAGGCCCATCACCTCATGGGTCTCGCCGCCCTGGAAGGCCTTGGCGATGAAGGCCCCGCCGGGCCGCAGCACCTGGATGGCGAACTCCGCCGCCGATTCGATCAGCGCCATGATCCGCAGGTGGTCGGTGCGCCGGTGGCCGACGGTGTTGGGCGCCAGGTCCGACAGCACCACGTCGGGCGGCCCGCCCAGCATCTGCATCAGCCGCGGGCCGCAGGCCGGGTCGTTGAAGTCCATCTCGATCAGCTCGGCCGGCGGCAGCGGGTCGACCGGCAGCAGGTCGACGCCGACCACCGACGTCACCCCGCGCTCCAGCGCCACCTGGGTCCAGCCGCCAGGAGCGCAGCCCAGGTCGACCACCCGTACGCCGGGCCGCAGCAGGTGCAGCTTGTCGTCGAGTTCGGTCAGTTTGTAGGCGGCGCGGCTGCGATAGCCATGGGCGCGGGCGCGGGCGGAGAATGGGTCGTTGACCTGACGTTCCAGCCAGGCCTGGGAGGACGGCGTGCGCATCTTGGCGGTCTTCAGCCGTGCGGGCTTGCCGCGGCCTTCCTCCGAGCCGCCGGTGGGCGGCTTGACCATGCGTTTGCGGGGCGGTTCGGTCATGCGGCCTCCTGCCGGCGAGGGGCGCGGCGGCGCTTGCGGCGGCGGCCGGACCGTTCCGACATCAGCGACATGAGCAGGCCCTCGCGCAGGCCGCGGTCGGCCACCCGCACCCGCGAACAGGGCCAGAGCTCCTGCACCGCCTGCAGGATCGCCGCGCCGGCCAGCACAAGGTCGGCGCGGTCGGGGCCGATGCAAGGCTGGTCGGCCCGCTCGCGGGCAGTGAGCGACAGCAGCCGGCCCGCCGCCGCGCCGCAGTCGTCGCGGGTCATCCAGATCCCGTCGACCCGGGCGCGGTCATAGCGGCGCAAACCCAGGTGAAGACCGGCCAGGCTGGTGATCGCGCCCGACGTGCCGATCAGGTGGGCGCGGTCGGCCTCGAACAGCGGGCGGAGCGGATCGGCGCGACGGAATGCGGCGATCTCGGCCTTCACCGTCTCGACCATGCCGCGGTACCAGGTCTCGGTGGCGCTCTCGCCCTCCGGGAAGCGCTCGGCCAGGGAGACGACGCCGATGGGAATGGACAGCCACGCCTTGATCGGCAGGCGGCCGGCGGAGAACTGCCCGGGCGCGTGGTCCAGGCCCTCGCCCTTCAGGTCGACCCAGGAAAGCTCCGTCGAGCCGCCGCCCACATCGACCACCAGGGCCGCGTCGGCCCCGCGGTCCAGCAGGTTCAGGCAACCGGCCACGGACAGCTGGGCCTCCTCGCGTGGGCTGATGATCTCCAGTTTGAGGCCGGTCTCCTCCGTGACCCGGGCGACGAACGCCTCGCCGTTGGTCGCCGCGCGGCAGGCCTGGGTGGCGATGGCCTTCAGCCGGATCACCCGGCGGCGGCGGACCTTCTCGGCGCTGACCTTCAGCGCGGCCAGCGCGCGCTCCATGGCCGCCTCGGACAGGCGGCCCGAGAGGGTGAGCCCCTCGCCCAGCCGCACGATCCGCGAATAGGCCTCGACCACGCGGAAGCCGGAACCGGCCGGGGTGGCGATCAGCAGGCGGCAGTTGTTGGTGCCCAGGTCCAGGGCCGCGTAGCAGGGCTCTCCCCCCGAAGACCTTCCCCGGCCACGCAACTGGGCGCCGGGCGCGCTCGGCGCCTCAGACATGGACCCCACCGTCCCTCGCAGGCGCACATAGCTCACGCCTCGTTTCAGGAGAGACTGTAGCAAGGCCGCTCGCCTCCCGGAAGGCGTCGCCTTGCGCGGGACGGGTGCGACGCTACGTTCATCTCCCGGTCAGCAACTTGGTGTAAAATCTGTGACCATGGACGCTCGACTCGCCAAGTTCAGCATCGGCCAAGTGGTGCGGCATCGGATGTTCCCTTTTCGCGGCGTCATCTTCGACGTCGACCCGGTGTTCAACAACACCGAGGAGTGGTGGCAGGCGATCCCGGAACACATGCGCCCGCGCAAGGACCAGCCGTTCTACCACCTGCTGGCGGAGAACGAGGAAAGCTCCTACGTCGCCTATGTCTCCGAACAGAACCTGCTGCCCGACGACAGCGGCCAGCCGGTGGGCCACCCGCAGGCCTCGCTGATCTTCGAATCGTTCAACGAGGGCCAGTACACCCTGCGGCCCCGGATCAGCCACTAGGTCTCTTCAGCCCTCGAGTTTCTCGATCTTCGGGTTGAGCTTGCGCGCCTGGGCCTGGTCGGCCGCGGCGCCTGGCTTGTCGCCCATCGCGGCCTTGGACAGACCCCGTCGCCACCAGGTCTCGGCCGCCGTGGGCAGGGCCGCGATCGACTGGTCGTAGTACTCCACCGCCTGGGCGTGGTCCTGGAGGTGGCGATAGGCGTCGCCCTTGGCCGCCAGGGCGTAGGCGTCGCCAGGCGCCAGGCGCAGCGCGGCGTTCAGGTCGCGGATCGCCCGGTCGTACTGGCCCTGCTCCAGATGGATGACCGCGCGGTCGTAGAGCACATCGGCGTTGTCGGGCTTGATCGCCAAGGCCTGGTCGATGTCGGCCTGGGCGAGGTCGTAGGCGCCCTTCCCCCGGTAGAGCTGGGCCCGCGACGCCAGGGCCGGAGCGTATCGCCCATCCAGCGCCAGGGCGGCGGCGTAGTCGCGCAGGGCGCCGGCTTCGTCCTTGACCGCAAGTCGCATCTCGGCCCGGTCCACCAGCAATTGCGCGTCCGCGCGGGAAAGCTCGACGGCGCGATCGAAGTCCTGCAGCGCCAGGGCGTAGCGCCCCTCCTGGCCGAGCAGGAAAGCACGATCCTTCAGGGCCGCGACATTGTCGGGCTCCAGGCGAAGAACCCGGTCGAGCAAGGGCTTCGCCCCGGCGTAATCGCCAGTCCGTACATGGTAGAGGGCCACGTCACGCAGGACATCCGGATCCTGAGGCGCGGCCTTGGCGGCGGCGTCCATGTCCGCCAGGCCGCGCGCCCAGTCGCCTTGATGGCCGTAGAGCCAGGCGCGCTTGCGCAGCGCGTCGGCATAGGCCGGGTCTATCCGCAAGGCGGCGTCCAGCACGGCGAGCGCGGCCTGGGGCGCCTTGGCGTCATAGACCAGGTCCGCCTTCTCGACGGCGATGCTCACGTCGTCGGGCGCCAGTCGCATGGCCGTGTCGTAGTCGGACAGCGCCTTGTCCCGCTCGCCCTGACGCGCATAGACCATTCCGCGAGCGACGACGTACACCGCAGATCGCGGCTCCAGGCGGACGGCGAGGTCAAAATCGGCCAGCGCCTTTGGCAGATCGTCCTTCTGACCGTAGTGCAATCCGCGGAGGTAGTGCGCCTCGGCGTTGCTCTCATCCGCCGCCAACATGCGCGTAAGCGATGCGAGCGCCTCGTCCTTGTGGGCGAAGACCTGGCTCCTGGCGAGAATCCGCTGGAGATTCCGATCATCCGGCCATCGCGCGGCTGCCTGGGCGGCGACGGCAAGCGCCTCCTCGTTCCGGCCGAAATCCAGCAGCAGGGTCGCCTGCATTTCGCGGACCAAGGCCGTGTCGTCACCGGCGGCCAACGCCGCCTCGACGTCGCTCAGGCTTGCCGCGTAGTCGCCCATCGAGCGGTGCACGATCGCTCTGAGAGAGAATAATTCGGCGGGCTTGGCCTTCAAAAGGGACGTGGCGTTCTTCAGCGCCTCGTCCGTGCGGCCCAGTTTCGCCAGCAACAACACCCAATTCTGCGCATAGGCGCTCTTGTCCGGCGCCAACCGAACCGCCCTGTCGTAATCGGCGAGCGCGCCGTCGAGCTTCCGCTGTTCCTCCCGCACCCAGCCACGCCAAAAATAGGCTTCGGCGAGCTCTGAATCGGCGGCGATCGCAGCATCGTATTCGCGCTCGGCCGTGACGAAGTCCCCTTGCCTGCGGGCGATGTCGCCCAGCACCTCGTGGGCTCCCATCTCGTTTGGCTGGCGTTGAAGCAGGGTCTCGAAAGCCGCCTTGGTTTCGGGGTAGCGCATGAGCTGGAGCAGAGCATAGGCGCGCAGCCTGAGCGCCTCGGTGCTGGCCGGCGCCAATTTCAGGGCGACCTCCGCCTCCCGCAACGCCGCCTCGTTGTCCCCAAAGAGGCTGCGGCTGCCGATCTGGATATGTGCGAATGCAGCTTCGGTCGTGTCGGGCCCGGCGACCAGTCGACGGCAAGCCGCCTCCCAACCGGCCGCGGGCTCCGCGTCGGGGATGAATTCGCACAGCGCCTTGTCGCTCGGCGCGACCTTGGACGCGGCTACGACTGGACCGCCGGCCAGGACCAGAACGGCCGCGCCGGCGAACATGGCGACCCGCAGACCCGAAATCTTCATCATCATCTCGCCCCTCCCTGGGCGTTGGCCGCCTGGCGGGCGACGGGAATGGAGACGCCGGTCGCCGCGGGACGCGACAGCCAGTCGGCGGCGGCCTTGCGGACCTCGTCGAGGGTGATCGCGGCCAGCACGGCGCGGGCGTCCAGATAGTTGCGCATCTGCGCGGGATCGCGGTTCGACAGCTCGAGCACGGCGAGCCACCACGCGTTGGCGAGACGCTCGCCTTCCATGTCCTTCAGCACAGGCCGGCGGACGGTCTCCAGCATCTGGGCGGTGATCTTGCCGGCGGCGAGTTCGGCGGCGGCGGAGCCGATCTCGCCCAAGGCCAGCACCACGTCGGCCGGCGCGGTCTCCACGGTCGCGGTCAGCAGGCCCTGGTCGCCGTCGTCCGGCAGGGCCACGCCGGCCCGTGGCGCATAGGTCTTGCCCAGCTGCTCGCGGATCCGCACCCGCAGCTGGTCCTCCAGCACCCAGCCCGCCAGGGTCAGCGCATAGGTCTCCCGCCGCCGCGCCGGCGAGCCGACATAGAGCGGCCACTGGACCGAGACGGCGGCCTTGTCCGATGGTCCCTGGTGATAGGCCCGGACGGGCGGCGCCTGGGACACGGGGACGACATAGCGGATCGGCGCCGCGTCCGGTCGCGCCCGGTCGCGCTGCGCCCGGGGCGGCAGGGCGCCGAGGGTTCGCGCCACGGCGCCGATGGCGGTCGCCTCGTCGAAATCCCCGACGAGGGTCAGGACGATCGGCGCCTGAGTGAGCGCCGGCTTCAGCAGCCGGGCGAAGTCCTGGGCCTTCAGCGCCGCCAGTTCGGCGCGGCTCGGCGTCCGCTCGGCGTGGCCGGGCGACAGGGCCGCGTCCATGGCCCGCCCCAGGGCGGTCTGCGGATCGTTCTCAAACCCCTGATAGAGGATGTCCACCATGCCGGCGGCCCAGACCTCCATCACCGGCCGGAAGCCGGGATCGGTGAAATAGGCGGCCAGGAGGGCCAGCTCCCCCTGGAGGCTGCCGGGCATGGCCTTGCCGTCCATCACGAAGGCGTCGTCCTGCATCTCCAGCTCGAGGCCCCACTCGTGGCGGCGCATCATGGCCTCGATCTCGTCGTAGCTGTTCTTGCCGAGGCCGCCCCGCGCCAGCAGCTGGGCGCCGAGCCCCGCCGCGATCCAGTCGCGCTCGGCGATCTCGCGCCGGCCGGCGCCGAAGGTCGCCCGCAGGCGGATTTCGCCCTTGGCGAAGGCCGTCTGCTTGAGGTTCAGCACCAGGCCGTTGGCGAAGCGGACGCGGACGAAGCCCGGCGCCTTCACCACCTCGCGCGCGACGACGCGCCCCGGGGCCCCTGCCGGGGCGTAACGCCACGTCGGGTCCGAACGCGCCGGCGCGTCCGGCGCCAAGCCGGCCGCGGAGGCGCTCCAGGCCGCCTTGACCACCGCGTCCTCCAGCGCCTGAGGGACGATGACCGAGACCAGCGGCCCCGCGCCGGCCCAGTCCGCCTCGAAGGCGGCCTTGGCCGCGGCGGGGGAAAGATCCTCCAGGGCGACATTGACCGCGCGCATCTCCTCCTGCGGGGTGGCGATCACGTCGCCGGCCAACAGGGCCTGGACAATGTCGCCGGCCAGGTCGCTGCCGCCGCGGGTGGCCGCGCCGGTCACCGCGCCAACGGCGAAGGCGCGAAGCTCCATGACCACATCCTCCAGCTCCGCCTCGGAGGGCGGGGCGGACGCCAGGCTGTGGATTTCGGCCTGCAGCGCCGTCACGGCCGGCGCCCATTGGCCGGCGGTCGGCAGGGCCGAGACACAGGTGGTCTGCGCCTCGGCCGAGTCCTCCGTACTGATTCCAGCGGCGAGCACCGAGGCTGACGCGCCCGCGCTCAGCCGGTCCAGGCGTCGCTGCAGGACGCCGCGCCAGACCACGCGGCGTACGTTGCGGCGCAGGCGCTCGATGTCGTCCGGTCCGTCCGGATCGGGGCCGCGCACCCGACAGGCGGCGACCTCCGGCGTCAGGCGCGGGTCGGCGAGCGCCAGGACCTCCAGGCCGCGCGAGGCGTCCGGCGCCCCCATCGGCGGTCGGAAGCCGACGGGACCGCGCCCCTTCCACCCGCCAAAGCCTTCGACGATGCGGCGTTCCAGTTCCTCGATCGGCGCATCGCCGACCACCACAACCGCGGCGTTTTCCGGCCGGTACCAGCGGTCGTAGAAGGCCTGCAGCCGCTGCGGCGTCGCGGAACTCACGCTCTCGATCGTCCCGATGGGCGCGCGGTCGGGTTCGCGCAGGCCGCGACCGCGGAAGACGGCCAGGGCGTCGCTCGCTTCGGCGTCCGGAGAGCTGCGCGCCTCCCGCTCCGCCAGCACCACGCCGCGTTCGCGCCGCACGGCGTCGGGCGCGAACAGCAGGCCGTCGGCGACGTCGCGCAGCCAAAGGAACGCGGGGGCCAGCTGCTCGGCGCCGGCTCCCTTCAGGTCCAGGCTGTAGAGGGTGGTCGTGGTGTTGGTGGTGGCGTTGTGATCGCGGCCGAAGGCGACGCCGAGCGGTGCGAACACCCCCTCCAGCCCATCCTCGGGAAAATGCCGTGTGCCGTTGAAGGCCATGTGCTCGACGAAGTGGGCCAGGCCCCGTTCGTCGTCGCGCTCCTGCAGGCTGCCGGCGTCGACCGCCAGGCGCAGCGACACGCCGCCCCTGGGGGTCGCATTGCGCATGACCGCGTAGCGCAGGCCGTTGGGCAGGACGCCGCGCCGCACCGCCGGGTCGGGTCGGATCGCCGCAGGATCGGGCCGCGCGGCCGAGGCCGGCTCGGCGGCGGCCTCTCCCCCCAGGCAGACGAGCGCCAAGACCGCAGCCAGCACCTGTTTCACACTGAACATGCCGCCCCCGACACGAGCCCCCACCGGATGGACGCCGGCAACCGCCTGCAATCCCGATGCAAAGGCGTGCATTACACCCCGCTCGGCTACTAAAGCGTGTATCCGCCAGACGATCAAGAACAAATCACGAACGCCGACGCTCCGCAAGAAAAGCCGCCCGATCGGGCCCCGTGTGGAGGATTTCACCGGGGATTTGCGCAAGCGCCCTCAATCCGAACGGAACTTTCCCGCGATCCGCCACATATTGAGTCCATGAGCGCGGACGGCTTCGAGCGTGGCCCGCCGCCCGGCGCGCGGGCCGACTGGACGATCGACCAGGACTGGGCGAGCTATTCCCCGGCCGAACATCGCGTCTGGCTGACCCTCTATGAGCGTCAGGCCGCCCTGCTACCGGGCCGCGCCTGCGAGCCCTTCCTGCGCGGGCTGGACGCGCTCGACCTCCACCGTACGGGCATCCCCGACTTCACCAAGATCAGCGCGGAGCTCGCGCCCCTGACCGGCTGGTCCGTGGTGGCCGTTCCGGGCCTGGTCCCCGACGCGGTGTTCTTCGAGCACCTGGCCAACCGGCGCTTCCCGGCGGGACGGTTCATCCGCGGCGCCGACCAGCTGGACTACCTGCAGGAGCCCGACGTCTTCCACGACCTCTTCGGCCACGTGCCGATGCTCACCGACCCGGTGTTCGCCGACTACATGCAGGCCTATGGCGAGGGCGGCCTGCGCGCCCTCCAGCTGGGCCGCCTGCACAACCTGGCTCGCCTCTACTGGTACACGGTGGAGTTCGGCCTGCTCGACACCCCGCAGGGCCTGCGGATCTATGGCGCGGGCATCGTCTCGAGCCATACGGAGTCGATCTTCGCCATGGACGATCCCTCGCCGCACCGACTGGGCTTCGACCTGGAGCGGGTGATGCGCACGCCCTACCGCATCGACGACCTGCAGCAGACCTATTTCGTGGCCCCGTCGCTGCAGGCGCTGCTGGACGCGACCCTGCAGGACTTCAGCCCGCTCTACGACCGGCTGGGACGGCTGTCGGACCTGCCGCTGGACGAGGTCGCGCCCGGCGACCGGGTCGTCACCCGCGGGACCCAGGCCTATGCCCGCGCCAAGGGCCGCGCGGCCCAGACCCTTTCGGCTTCAAGTGGATCCACTTGAAGCAGATAAAAAGGGTCGATCTTCCAAAGTGTAGAGCGTGACGGGCGCCTGAACCGGCATCCACTTCAGGCTGTCACGCTCTAGTAGTCGGTCCGCCAGCGCACCGACAGGCGGGTGTCCCCCTGCCCGGCCAGCCGCGAAATGATCGACAGCCGCTTGCTGAAGCGCCACTCCACCTGGGCCGCCCCGCCCTCGCGGCCGCCGCCGGTAAGCTCCAGATAGACGTCGTCGGTCAGGTACTTGCCGCCGGAGACGGTGACGCCGGTCTGGGCGTCGCCGCCCAGCGCCAGGCGGTCGAGGCCGGCGAAGTTGCGCAGGCCCCCGATCACGTCGAACCCGCCGCCGCCGGCCAGGGCCGACAGCGCCGAGGCGAGCTGCGCGGCCTCCAGCGGCGAGAGCTGCGAGGCCGAGCGCCCGAACAGCACCTGGGAGAGCACCTCGTCATTGGGCAGGACCGGGGTCGAGGTGAGCGTGATCTCCGGCTTGGCGGCCGTGCCGCGAATGCGCACCACCGCGGTGAGCGAGGGGTCCTCCCGGGTGGCCGAGAGGTCCAGGCGGATGTTCTGCGGGGCGGTCGCCAGATAGACCGCCCCGCGCTCGTCGAACTCGAAGCGCTTGCCGGCGAAGTCGTAGTCGCCGCGCACCACCCGGGCCGTGCCGGAAAGCTGCGGGCGGGTGGTGTCGCCGCCCACATGGGCGTCCAGCGACATCTCCAGGTCCAGCCCCCGGCCGCGCAGGAACACCCGGCGCGGCGCCTTCATCGTCACGTCCAGCGCCACGCCCAGGCCGCGGCGCGGCAGGGGTTGCAGCGCGCTCTCCAGCTCCACCGGCCTGTTGCGCTCGACCACGTCGATGCTGACCACGCCGGACGGCGTCGGCGGGTTGGCGGCCACGTCGGCGCGGTCGATGACCAGCGCGCCGGACAGCCGGACCGCGCCCTGGGCGTTGCGGTCGATCACCGCCTGGCCGCTGGCCGAGGCGGTGGCCTGCTCGTTGTCGATCAGTCGAAAGCCCTTGAGGTCCAGGCGGAAGCTGCTGGTCCCGTTGCGCAGCAGGCTGATGCGCCCGCCGCCGCTGACCCCGCCCCCATGGCCGTCCGCGCCGGTGGCCTGGGTGACGTTGACGGCGTTGTCGGCGAAGCTCGCGCGCAGGGTCACGTCCCGCAAGGCCAGCCCCGTGGCGGCGTCCTCGAACCGGCCGGCGTCGACGCTGGCCACGCCCACGGCGTTAGGGTCGGCGAGCGTTCCGCCGATCGTGCCTTCGGTGTGGACGCGGCCCGACAGCGAGCGCTCGCCGCTCATCAGCAGGTCCCACAGGGGCTTCACCTCGCCGTCGGCCATGAACCGGCCCTGCATGGGGCGCTGTCGGGCGATGGCCACGCGAAACGGCGCGGCCGAGGCCTCCGCCGGCAACAGCAGGTGGGCGTTGGCCTTCAGGCCCTGGGCGTTGGACCCGTCGGCGTCGAGGGTGATGGCGTCGTCGGCCAGGCGCGCGCGGAGCGTTCCGTCCAGGCCGGTGACGGCGTCCGTCCCGCGACCGCGAGCGCCCGCCAGCCTGGCGTCCAGCATCCCGGCCAGGCGGGTCCCGCGGCCCTGCAGGCTCAGGGTGGCGTCCACCGTGCCCATCAGGTCTTCGTTCAACACGCCCAGCCCGACGCCCTGGAGCTGGGCGCGCACGTCGGCGGCGTCGCCCTCCATCTTGCCGTCCAGGGCGATCTCGCCGCCGTCGGACGCCGCGAGCCGCAACCTGGCGCTCCGCACCGGTCCGCCGAAGCGCACCTGCGCCGGCTCGGTGGTCGCCAGGTTCCGCCGGCCCAGGCGGCCCGACCCTTCGAAGCTCAGGGCGTAGCCGGGATCGGCCGCCGCCAGCACCCCCCGGCCGGTCAGGCTCCACTTGCCACCGGAGGAAGCGCCCTCGGCCTGGGCGGCGTAGGGGAGCCGTGACAGCGGGCCGTCGGCGCGGACCCGTCCGGTGCGGATGGCGAACTTCGCGCCCTTGGGCAGGGCGTTCTCGGCGGTGAGGTTCAGGCTGGCCTGGGCTCCCCCCGGCGCGTCGACGATCTTCACCGCGCCGGCCAGCTTGCCGCTGTCGAGGAAGGCGCCGGGAGTCACCGTCACCTGCAGGTCGGCCGCCGATGGGGCGTTGCGGCGCAGCGAAAGCGCCCCCGAGGCTTTCAGCCCGCCGGCGTCCACCGCCAGGTCGGCGAGGTCCACGCCCCCTTCAGGGAAGCGGAAGGCCGAGCGGCCCTGGGCGGAGCCGTATTCGCTGTCGGCCTTTACGGCGATCACCCCGGCCGAACCGTCCGGCCGGCGGGCGAAGCTGAGGGTGACATGGGCGTTCTTCAGCGGCAGGCGCGGCAGGTCGATGCGGTCGACGTCGGCCAGCAGGTCGGCGCGGGGCGAGGCCAGCGTCCCGGTGATCGCGCCGGAGCCCCTGGCCTTGCCGGCGATCTCCACCGGGCCGGCATGGAAGGGACCCTCGGCGCTCCAGTCCAGCTTGAAAGCCAGGGCGCCGTCCGCGCCATAGATCCCGGCCGTCGTCGCCTGCAGGGCGGCGCCGTCCAGCCGCGCCTGGCTGATGGAGAGCTTCCGGCCGGCGATTTCGGCCTTGGCCTTCAGCCCCGGCGCGGCGCCCAGAAGCCGGTCCAGTTCGGCCAGGCCCGAGGCGAACTTCCGTCCCTTGGCGTCGATCCCGAAGGCCCAGGGCCTGGCCTTGCCGCCCTGCGACGCGGTCCATGACGCGGCCACCACGCCCGATGCGCCCGGCCGGGCGGCGGCGAGGTTCGACACCTCGGCGTCGCCCTTGAAATCGAGGCCGCCGAACAGTGTGCGGCCGCCGGTAGCCTTGAGCTTCAGCCCGGCGCCCGTGGCCTGCAGGTCGCGGATCAGGAGGCGGCCGTCCGCCAGCCGCGCGCCTTCGAAAGTCGCCCGCGGCGCGCCGCCCAGCAGCGCCGCGAGCACGCCCCGCCCGCGCCCGCCCGCGCCGGTCAGGCGGGCCTTCACGGCCAGCTCCTTCCTGTCGCGGGTCACCGCCACGGGTCCGGAGACGCGGTCCAGGCCGTAGCCGGCCGCCGCGAAGCGCGCGACGGAGGCGCTCCCCCCGAAGCTGAACGCCTGCGGATCGCCCTTCAGCGTCCCGACGACCCGCGCCGCGCCCAGGGACGGGCCACCGACCAGCCGCGTGAGATCGGGCGAGGCGATGTCGAGCGCCAGGCCCGCGGGGCCCGTGCGCCGCTTGCCGATATCCCCAAGACCCCGCGCCGCGAGGGTGAGGTTGGCGGCGTCGGCGCGGCCGGTCAGGTCGTAGAGCTCGCCGGGCGCCTTGCGGCCGCTGAGCGTGAAGGCGGCCTCGTCGCCGAGACGTGCGGCATAGGGCGCGGTCAGCGTCGAGGCCGACAGGGAGACACGGCCCGACGCCTGCCCGCCCTGCGGCGTCCAGGCGCCCTGGGCGGCGAGCGGCGTCGTCTCGCCCGACGTCGCCCGGGCGGTGAAACGGCCCGCCGAGGTCTTGCCGTTGGCCTGGATGCTGAGGCCGAAGGGCTGGTCGGCCGGAAGGCCCAGCGAGCCCGCGAGCGCGCCGCCCTGCGCCTCCTCGGCCTTGGCGTCGATCAGCAGCGGCCGCGCCTTGCCCAGCTCGAACCGCAGATCGAGATAGTCGCCGGTGTGCAGCACGCTGCGGGCCACCACATGGCCCTTCTGGCCGCCGGTCCGCTTCATGTCGATCGCGGCCGAGAGGTCGTAGACGCCGCGCCGATAGCTGAAGGCCGGCAGCATCTCCACCCGCGCCCGGGCGTCGACGATCTCGAAGGAGACGGGCATGCCGCTCGCCTTGCCCTTCGGCGTCAGGGTCGGTCGGCGCAGGATCGTGACCTTGTCGGCGGCGATGCGCTCGGCGCGGAACCGGCGGGTGAACAGGGCCGAGTAGCGCCAGACCATGTGGACGTTGTCGGCCTGCAGCCAGACGCCCTTTTCGTCGACGATGGTCAGCTTGCGGATGGTGAAGTCGCGCCAGACGTCGCCGGCCAGCCCCTCGATGCGCAGCCGGCCCATGCGGCCGATCTTCAGGCCGTTGGCGCGCGCCTCGATCATCAGCCGCGCCTCGGGGACGAGCACGCCATAGCGGACGCTGAGGCCGACGATGGAGATCACCAGGGCGATCACCGCGCAGATGACGACGATCACCTTGGGCAACAGCGCCCTGGGCGGGGCCGCGGGCGGCGGCGGGGTGTCGGCGGCCGCGCTCAAAAGCTCTGCCCGATGCTGAGATAGACCTGGAACGCCGGGTCCCCCTCGCGCTTGTCGAGCGGCACGGCGATGTCGGCGCGGATCGGCCCGAAGCCGAGGTCGTAGCGCACGCCGACGCCCGCGCCGACGCTGAGGTCCGAGCCGACGGGGAACCGGTTCGTGCCCACCGCGCCGGCGTCGACGAACGCCACCACGCCCCAGTGCTGGGTGATTTTCTGCCGCAGCTCGACCGAGGCCTCGAGCAGGGACAGCCCGCCCTGGGGGGTGTTGTCCGACAGCCGGGGACCGACGGCCTGATAGGAATAGCCGCGCACCGAGCCGCCGCCGCCAGCGTAGAAGCGCCGCGAACCCGGGACTTCGGGGATCGACCCGCCGATCATGGTGCCGCCTCGCAGCCGGCCAGCCACCACGGTGCGGGCCCGGCCGTCGACGGGAATATAGATCGATCCCTGCGCCTGCAGCTTCAGGTACGGGAAGTTGTCCGCGCCCAGGATCAGCGTCGGCTCGGCCCGGCCCTCCACCCGCCAGCCGCGCTTGGGATCCAGCGGGTCGTCGGACCGATCGAGGGACAGCACCGCCAGCGTGGTGGTGGTGATCAGGTCGCGGCCCAGCGGGCTGAGGTTGGCGGGATCCTTCTGATCGGTGCGGCTGAAGTCCAGCGTCGCGCCCACGGTCAGGTATGAGGTCTTGCCGAAGCGTCGTTGCACGTCGGCGCGCACGCCAACGCCGTCTTCGTCATAGGCGTCGGTCTGGGTCCGGTAGCCGGCGCTCGACAGCTTCAGGGTTTGCTGCGGCCGGAGCCAGTGGGGCAAGGTGAGCTCCGCGCCGACCCGGCTGTCCAGCATCGACAGGCGCGCGAGCAGCGCCAGGGTGTCGGCGCGGCCCAGCACGTTGTAGCGCGCCCAGCGGGCCTCCACCCCGGCCCCCTCGGTCGTCGCATAGCTGGCGCTGAGCTCCAGGGTGCGCCGGTCGCGGTCGGCGAGGCTGACGACCACCGGCCGCAGCCCCTCCGCTGTGACCTTTTCCCTGGGCGCCAGCGCCACGGTCACCGAATCGTAGACGCCGGTGTCCAGCAGCCGCCGTTCCAGTTCGCCGACATCCTCAGGATCGTAGGTATCGCCGGACGTCCAGGGCGCCAGGCGCTGCAGCCACCGGGGGTTGGTGCGCCCCTCTGTCACCAGCTGGATGGCGTCCAGCCGGACGAGGTCGCCGACGGCGATGCGAAAGGTCGGGCGGACCGTCTTGTCGGCGTGGTCGACGACCACCTCGCGCGGGGCCGCGGCCACGTCGGCATAGCCGCGTTTCTGGACGGCGGCGACGATGCGCCCCTCGGCCCCGACAACGTCGGCGGCGCGTCCGGGCGCCCCGACGGCCAGGCCCATAACCGCTTCGCCGGCAAGGCGGACACCCGCCTCCGGCGGCTGGCCGACCCAGTCGACCTTGGGCTCGCCGAAGGTGAACCGGGGACCTGGCGTGATGCGCACCACTGGGGCGGGCTTGTCGCCCTCCCCCACGTCGGGCTCCACCTCATAGGCGTAGTAGCCTTCGGACCGCAGTACGGCGATGGCGTCCTCGGCGGCCTGCTGGGCGCGGCGCCGCGCCTCGAAGCGATTCTGGACCGGCCGGTCGCCTTCACCCACGGCCCGGGCCATCTCGTCGCGCAGCTGTGGATCGAGATCGCCCTCGAGCGTGGCGCGCGGCGCCGCGGCTCGGGCGGGCGAGGCCAGAGTTGGCAGGCACAGCACCGCCGAGGCGGCGGCGGCGAACAAGAGCCGACCCACGCAATAACCATCCATGCCCGCACCCAACGCGGATGTAGCCGTGCCGCTCTCCGCTGTCACGTCCGCGCAACCTGCTTTCCTAATGTGCGGAATATGCCCAAATGGACGGCACTCACCGACTCCGGCGACGCCGATTCCGAAAAGCCGCTCCAAACCGGTGGAGGGAACCTAGGCTCGGCTCCTGCGATGGCATGTGTGAGGTCGACAAGGGTGGAGTTGGGCGTGGCGACGGCGCAGCGATCGGACGAGGCGACCATCCCGATCCTGGCGATTGGCCCCTACGACGAGATGACCGGCTCGGCGGGGGATGTCCGGCCGCACTACGCCGCCCTGGAAACCCGGATCGAAACCCTGACGGCCGCGGAACTGGCTGAGCGGCAACGCGTGCTCGAGCGGTTCTTCCTGCTCCAGGGCATCACCTTCACGGTCTACGGCGCCGAGAGCACCACAGAGCGGATCATCCCCACCGACCTGCTGCCGCGGATCATCCCGGCCGACGAGTGGGACCGCATTGAGAAGGGCCTGACCCAGCGCCTGCGCGCGCTGAACATGTTCCTGGCCGACATCTACGGCGACCAGCAGATCCTGATGGACGGGGTGGTGCCGCGCGACCTGATCCTGGCCGCGCCCTCCTATCGCCGGGAGATGCAGAACCTTTACGTGCCGCACCAGGCCTACGCCAATGTCTGCGGCTCGGACCTGATCCGCCAGCCGGACGGCTCCTTCGCGGTGCTGGAGGACAACCTGCGGGTCCCGTCAGGCGTGTCCTACATGCTGGCCAACCGCGAGGCGTCCAAGCGCACCTTCCCGGGTACGTTCCGCGGCGCCGGGGTCATGCCCATCGACCGCTATCCGGACCTGTTGCTGTCCACCCTGAAGGGCATGGCGGCGGAGTGGCGCCCGAACGCCCAGGTCGTGGTGATGACGCCTGGCGTCTACAACTCGGCCTATTACGAGCACGCCTATCTGGCGCGCCTGATGGGCGTGCCGCTGGTCGAGGGCCGCGACCTCGTGGTCCACGACAACATGGTCTACATGCGCACCACCACAGGCCTGCGCCGGGTGGACATCATCTATCGCCGGGTGGACGACGACTTCATCGACCCGCTGACCTTCCGCCGGGACTCGGGCCTCGGGGTCGCGGGCCTGTTCAACGCCTACCGGGCCGGCAATGTGGTGATCTGCAATGCGCCGGGCACCGGCGTGGCCGACGACAAGGCGGTCTACGCCTACGTCCCCGAGATCATCCGCTACTATCTGGGCGAGGACGCCATCCTGCCCAACATCGAGACCTTCCTCTGCCGCGAACCCGCCCAGCTCAGCCACGTGCTGGCGAACCTGGACAAGTTCGTGGTCAAGGCCGTGGGCGCGTCCGGCGGCTACGGCATGCTGGTGGGACCCCACTCCACCCAGAAGCAGCGCGACGAGTTCGCCAGCGCGATCAAGGCCGATCCCGAGAACTACATCGCCCAGCCGACCATCCAGCTCTCCACCGCGCCCTGCCTGATCGACGGCGCGATCGAGTCGCGGCACGTGGACCTGCGTCCGTTCATCCTGTCGGGCGAGAAGATCGTGGTGACGCCGGGCGCGCTGACCCGCGTCGCCCTCAAGCGCGGGTCGCTGGTCGTCAACTCCAGCCAGGGCGGCGGCTCCAAGGACACCTGGGTGCTGAGCGGCGACCAGGAGGTGCAACCGTGATGCTCGCCAATCTTCATCGGAAAGGATCGCGAGCGTGATGCTCGCGAGGGTCGCAGACAGCCTCTACTGGGTCGGCCGCTACGTGGAGCGGGCCGAACACATCTGCCGGCTCTCCGACGTCATGCTCAACGCCACCCTCGACCGCACCGAGGCCGCCGCCCAGGTGGCGCGGATCGCCCTGGCCGCTGTGGGCGACCCGGAAGCCGAGAAGGCCGCCTCCCCCTACGCCGTGGCCACCGCCCTGGTGCTGGACCGCGAAGACCCCGGCTCCATCGTCACCTCGCTCTCCCGAGCCCGCGAGAACGCCCGCCAGGTGCGCGACCAGATCACCACCGAGGCGTGGGAGCGGCTGAACCTGGTGTTCCTGCGCATGACCGGGGCCGACGCCGGCAAGGCGTTCGCCGACGGTTCGCAGGCCTTCCTGCACGACACCATCGCCGACCTGCACCTGTTCAAGGGGGCGGCCGACGCCACCATGAGCCACGGCGAGGGTTGGCGCTTCCTGCTGCTGGGCGTGTACCTGGAGCGCGCCTCGCTGATCGGGCGCCTGCTTGAGGTCTGTTTCGGCGACGGTCGCCGCCGGCCGCTGGGGGATCACTTCGCCCTGACCAGCGTGCTGCGGATGAGCTGCGCGCTGGAGCCCTACCTGCGCCGCTACACCGCCGACATCCAGCCGCGCTCGATCCTGCAGTTCCTGCTGCTGGACGAGGAGTTCCCCCGGTCGATCCGGTTCTCCACCGCCCAGATCGAGGAGCACCTTTCGGCGCTCACCCGCTACGGCCCCTCGGCCGGCCAGGCCAGTCCCGAGCGGTTGGCCGGGCGGCTGAAGGCCCGCCTGCAATATGCCGACATCGACGAGCTGGAGGCCCTGGGCGCCAGCGGGTTCCTGACCACCGTCGGCGACGAGTGCGCGGCGATCCACCAGGCGATCTACGAGACCTTTGTCGCCTATCCCCTCGAATTGCGGCTTCCGGCCTAGGATTCCCAGACGTGTTGCTCGAAATCCGTCACGTCACCCAGTACCATTACGAAGGTCCCGTCCGCGAAAGCGTGATGGAATGCTGGATGCAGCCGCAGAAGGGCGCGCGCCAGCGCTTGGTCAGCTTCGAGCTGGAGCTGGACCCGCCGGCCCAGCTGTTCTCCTACCCCGACACCTTCGGCAACGCCGTCTATCACTTCGACGTGCCCCAGCCGCACGACCGGCTGACCATCGTCGCCCGCTCAGCCGTGGAGACCCAGGCGACCGCCCCCCTGCCCGAGGCCCTCGACATGGGCGAGTGGGACCGCCTGCGCAGCGACTTCGTCCGTGGCGAGAATTTCGACTTCCTCCACCCGCACGGCTTCGCGGTGGAGACCGACATGCTCCGCGCCTTCGTGGCGGAAAAGGACATCGAGGCCTTGCGCAGCCGCGACCCGCTGACCGCCGTGCGCGAGCTGAACAAGATCATCTACGACGCCTTCGCCTATGACGCGAGCGTCACCGAGGCCGACAGCCCCATCGACGTGGCGCTGACCGCGCGCAGGGGGGTCTGCCAGGACTTCGCCCACATCATGCTGGCCATCTGCCGCTCCTGGGGCATCCCCGCGCGGTACGTCTCAGGCTACCTGTTCACCGACCGCAAGTCGGGCGACCGCTCGGACCCCGACGCCACCCACGCCTGGGTCGAGGTGTTCCTGCCCAGCCTCCGCTGGATCGGCCTGGATCCCACCAACAATGTCGACGCCGGCGAACGGCATATCGCCGCCGCCATCGGCCGCGACTATGGCGACGTGCCGCCCTCGCGCGGGGTCTACAAGGGAGAGGCCGAGAGCGAACTGGCGGTGGGGGTTTCCGTGCGCAGGGCCCGCGCGGCCCTGACCGAGCCGGAGTTCATCCGGGTCTCGCAGCCCGCCTTCCCCCGCAACGGCCGCCGTCGCGGTGGGGGCGGCGGCGCGGGCGGCGTCCACTACGACCAGCAGCAACAGCAGCAACAGCAGTAGTGCGAGGTCAGTCCCCGCGCGACGGCAGCGAGGCCAGGCGCACGATGGTCGGGGACGGCATCGGCATCAGCCGGGCCAGCGCAAACAGCGGAGTTTCGGAGGCGTCGTAGACCAGCTGGACCGTTATCCGGTCGCCACGGGTGACGACCATCAGGTCCATCGGCGCAGGCGCCAGGCTCGAATGCTTCAAGGACATCGCCGCCATCGCCCGGGCCAGGTCCTGGCGTTCGCGCGGGTAAGGCGTCACCACCGCGGCCAGCAGCGCGTCGTCGGCCAGCTTCTGCACTTGCCCGGCGAGGATGAAATAGCCGGTCCAGCCCACCAGGCCGACCAGGAACAGCGCCACCGCCGGCATGACGAAAGCCAGCTCCAGGATCGCCGCGCGACGCGGCGATCCCCTCGAGTGTGCGAACAGTCGATTGAGAAGCCCCATGGACCGACTATCGGCCCGGCGGAGTAAAATCGCGCTAAAGTTGTACGGTTAACAGGGAATATTTCAGGCGGGATAGACGTAGGATCGCTGGGCGGTCAGCCCAAGCTGCACCCCGGCCTTCAGCTCCCCGGCCGACTGCCGCGCCACCGCGGCCTCGATGCGGCGGCCCTGGGGCGTTACGCCGTCAAGCTGCACCACCGGTCCCTGGGCCACGACGTGCTGGGCGGTGATCTGCAGATCGCCCTGGCCCGCCGCGCCCAGCAGGAATTCGTGCGGCCGCACGAAGGCCACGGCCGGACCGTCGGCGAGGCCATCGGCCGGCAGCTCGATCTCGCCGTCCTGGAAGCGGCCGCCCTGGACCTTGCCCTCGAACCTGTTGGCCGCCCCGACGAAGCCGCAGACGAAAGCGCCGGACGGCTGGTCATGCACCTGCGCCGGCGTGCCCACCTGCTCGATCGCCCCCAGATTCAGGATCGCCACGCGGTCGGCGAGCTCAAGGGCCTCTTCCTGGTCGTGGGTGACGAAGATGGTGGTGACGCCCGTGGCGTCGTGGATGCGGCGAAGCTCCTTGCGCAGCGACTTGCGCACCGTGGCGTCCAGCGCGCCGAAGGGTTCGTCGAGCAGCAGCACCCGCGGGCCCACGGCGAGCGCCCGGGCCAGGGCCACCCGCTGCCGCTGGCCGCCCGACAGCTGGGTCGGATAGCGTCCGCCCAGGCCGTCGAGCTCCACCAGCTTCAGGAGTTCGTCCACCCGCGCGGCGATCTCGGCCTTGGGCGGCTTGTCGCGACCTTTGCGGACGTCGAGCCCGAAGGCGATGTTGCGGGCCACGGTCATGTGGCGGAAGAGCGCGTACTGCTGGAACACGAAGCCGACCCGGCGCGCCGCGGCGCTGGCGTAGGTCATGTCGTCGTCATCGAACAGGACCTGGCCCTGGTCGGGGAATTCCAGGCCCGCGATGGTCCGCAGCAGCGTGGTCTTGCCCGATCCCGAGGGGCCGAGCAGCGCCAGCAGCTCGCCATCGGCGATCTCCAGGCTGACCCCGTTGAGCGCGGGGTAGCGGCCGAAGCTCTTCTCCACCTGCCGGATGGAAATGGTCATGGTGTGATCGTCTTCTTGTCAGGGCTAGTGGCGGGCGGGACGCGTGTGCGGCTGGACCATCTCCAGCACGGTCTTCAGCGCCAGGGTGACGATGGCCAGGAAGCACAGCAAGGCCGCCACGGCGAAGGCGCCGACGAAGTTGTACTCGTTGTACAGGATCTCGACATGCAGCGGCATGGTGTTCGTCAGGCCTCGGATATGGCCCGAGACCACCGAGACCGCGCCGAACTCGCCCATCGCCCGGGCATTGCAGAGCAGCACGCCATAGAGCAGTCCCCAGCGGATGTTGGGCGCGGTGACGCTGAAGAAGGTGCGCAGGCCCGACGCGCCCAGCGATACGGCCGCTTCCTCCTCGTCGACACCCTGTTCCTGCATCAGCGGGATCAGTTCGCGCGCCACGAAGGGAAAGGTCACGAAGATGGTGGCCAGGACAATGCCCGGCACGGCGAAGATCACCTTGATGTCGTGCTCGATCAGCCAGTCGCCGAACCAGCCCTGGGCCCCGAACACCAGCACGTAGATCAGGCCCGCGACCACCGGCGAAACCGAGAACGGCAGGTCGATCAGGGTGATCAGGAAACTCTTGAAGCGGAATTCGTGCTTGGCCACCGCCCAGGCCGCGCAGACCCCGAACGCCGCGTTGAACGGCACGGCGATCAGCGCCGTCAGCAGGGTCAGGCGGATCGCCGCCAGCGCGTCGGGATCGGCCATCGCCTCCAACGCGGCAGGCAGGCCCTTGCGCAGGGCCTCGACGAACACCGCGGCCACCGGCAGGACCAGCACCAGGCCCAGGAAGACCAGCACGACGCCCAGGATCAGGGCCTTGACCCACCAGGCGTCCTCGGTCGGATGACGGGCGCGACCGCTCACGTGTGGCGCCTCGCCCAGGCCTGCACGCCGTTGATGACGAACAGCATCAGGAACGAGACCGCCAGCATCACCACCGCCACGGTGGCGGCGCCGGCATAGTCGTATTGCTCGAGCTCGATGATGATCAGCAGCGGGGCGATCTCGGACTTGTAGGGCATGTTGCCGGCGATGAAGATCACCGATCCGTATTCGCCGACGGCGCGCGCAAAGGCCATCGCGAAGCCCGTCAGCCAAGCCGGGCCAAGGGCGGGCAGGATCACCCGGCGCATGGTGGCGAAGCGGCTGGCCCCCAGGCTGGCGGCGGCCTCTTCCACATCGGTGGAAAGGTCGCGGACCACGGGCTCCAGGGTCCGCACCACGAACGGAAGGCCGATGAAGGTCAGCGCCACCATCACGCCGAGCGGGGTGTAGGCGACCTTGATCCCGGCCGGCGCCAGCAGCGCGCCGACCCAGCCGTTGGGGGCGTAGATGGTGGCCAGCGCGATGCCCGCGACGGCGGTGGGCAAGGCGAACGGCAGGTCGATGACGGCGTTGACCAGGCCCTTGCCCGGAAAGTCGTAGCGGACCAGCGCCCAGGCTGTCGGCAGGCCGAACAGCCCGTTGACCAGGGCCCCGACCAGGGCGGCCCCGAAGGACAGCCGGTAGGCCGCCAGGGCCCGCGGGCTGAACGCCGCATCGAGGAACTCTGCGGGCCCTTGTCCGGTCGACCGGATGACCACCGCGCTCAGCGGGATCAGCACGATGCAGGATAGGATGGCGACGGTCACGCCCAGGGTGACGCCAAAGCCGGGGATCGCCGAACGGCGTCGGAGCATCGGCCGATTGGCCTTGCGCGGCGGCGGCCGCGCGGAAACGTCCGCTTCGACGGCCGGAAGGGCTGTGGTCGTCATGACGGCGTCAGTCGCTCCGCGGGCCAGCCGAAGACAAGAACGCCCAAGCGCGCGGTTCGCTGCCGAGCCGCGCGCTTCGGCGATAGCAGCGGCTAATCCCTAGCTATCCCCTGGGCAATAGAGATTTTCTGCGTGTGTGGTGGCGAAAGCTGCGCCTGAGCGGATCATGGCGCAACTAGAACCTTGCCCCAAAGCGGGTGGCCGGGGGGTCCCGACGGGACGCCTTGCGGCAGCCGATGAACCGCGAGCCCTGCCATATCTCGACCTCGGTGCATGTCCGATGCAGCCGCAGGATCTGCGGGGCCGCGGCCAGAGCCGCGGTATCCCCGGCCAGGTCCCGAAGCTCCAGGGGCGGGATCGAGCCCGCGTCGTCGAGGCAAAGATAGGTATAGGTCGGCATCGGTTCTCATCGCGCTGAATTGGGCGAACGCGACACGGGTCGTCGTGTTCCACCGATCCGCCGCCGCCGGCGCGCCCTCGCGGCGCTTGCCCCTAAGAGAGCTGCGCCCTATGGTCCGCGCCGCTTCGCCCGGCGCCCGATCCGCGCCGCGCCAAGGGCCGGTAGCTCAGTGGTAGAGCATTCGACTTTTAATCGAATGGTCGTGAGTTCGAACCTCACCCGGCCTACCAAGTCTCACGCTCGCGCGGGCTGGGGATTTGGGCGCACACCTGGAAGCGCTGCCATTTTCCAACCGCCGCAAGCGTTCTAGGATCGGGCCATGCGATATGCTCACCTCACTGGCGCGCTGATGATGGCCTTGCTCGGCGCCTGCACCACCACCCGCGGCGACGGGTCCCCGCAGATCCAGACCACGTCGCAGGCCACGTCCGAGAACCTGCAAGGCGCCGTGTCGTCGCCGCTGCGCGATGTGAACGTCCTGCGCACCAAGATCCCCGACGTGCTGCTGCAGGCGATGGCCGATCCCTATGTGCGGCCCAGGCCCGCCAACTGCGGCGGCCTGCGGACGGCGATCATCCCGCTCGACGAGGCGCTGGGCCCCGACCTCGACCGCCCCGCCGAGCGCGGCGAGGGCATGATGACCAGCGAGACCGCCTATGGCGCGGTGGCCGGCCTGGCCAGCGACGTGATTCCCTTCCGTGGCTGGGTGCGCAAGCTGAGCGGGGCCGAGCAGCACGACAAGCTGGTGCAGTCGGCGATCCTGGCCGGCGCGGTGCGCCGCGCCTACCTGAAGGGCCTGGGGGAAGCGCGCGGATGCAGTCCGCCCGCCACGCCCTCGCACACCCTGGCGAGCCCTCCCCCACCGCCGCCGCCCGGACAGGGGCTCAAGCCGAAATTTCCGATCCGCCGCTGACCGGCTGGCGGGCGGCGAACTCGCGGCGGAACGCCTCGAACCGTCCCTCGGCGATGGCCCGGCGCATGGTCGCCATCAGCGCCTGGAAGAAGGCGATGTTGTGCCAGGAGAGCAGCACCTGGCCCAGGATCTCCTCGGACTTCACCAGGTGGTGCAGATAGGCCTTGGAATAGTCGCGCGAGGCCGGGCAGTCGCTGGCGGCGTCCAGGGCCGAGTCGTCCTCGGCAAAGCGGGCGTTCTTCAAGTTGACCGACCCGTCCCAGGTCCAGGCCTGACCGTGGCGGCCCGAGCGCGTGGGCAGCACGCAGTCGAACATGTCGACCCCGCGGGCGACGGCTTCCACCAGGTCGATGGGCTTGCCCACCCCCATCAGGTAGCGCGGCCGGTCGGCCGGCAGCAGGGCCGGTGCATAGTCCAGCACCTCGCACATGGCCTGGTGGCCCTCGCCCACCGCCAACCCGCCGATGGCGTAGCCGTCGAAGCCGGTCTCGACCAGGCGTTCGGAGGATTCCCGGCGCAACGCCTCGAAGGTCGAGCCCTGCTGGATGCCGAACAGCGCCTGGGCGTCGCGGTCGCCGAACGCGGCCTTCGACCGCTGGCCCCAGCGGGCCGACAGCCGCATCCCCTCCGCGGCCCGGGCCTCGCTCGCCGGCCAGGCCACGCACTCGTCCAGCTGCATGACGATGTCCGAGCCCAGCAGGTCGGCCTGGATCTCCATCGACCGCTCGGGCGTCAGCACGTGACGCGACCCGTCGATATGGCTCTGGAAGGTCACGGCCTCCTCGGTGACCTTGGAGATCTTCGACAGCGACATGACCTGGAAGCCGCCGGAGTCCGTCAGGATCGGCCCGTCCCACCGCATGAAGCGGTGCAACCCGCCCAACCGCCTCACCCGCTCGGCCGTGGGCCGCAGCATCAGGTGATAGGTGTTGCCCAGGATGATGTCCGCCCCGGTGGCGGCCACCTGGTCGACGGTCAGCGCCTTGACCGTGCCGGCGGTCCCCACGGGCATGAAGGCCGGCGTCCGGATGTCGCCGCGCGGGGTCGACAGGACGCCGGCGCGCGCCGCGCCGTCGACAGCCTGCAGGGTGAAGAGGAACGCGGCCATCAGTCGGCCCTCCAGAGCAGGCTTGCATCCCCGTAGGAATAGAAGCGGTAGCCGGTCGCCACCGCGTGCGCATAGGCGCCCCGCATGACATCCAGGCCGGCGAAGGCGCTGACCAGCACGAACAGGGTCGACTTCGGCAGGTGGAAATTGGTCATCAGCCCGTCGGCGGCGCGGAACCGGTAGCCGGGGGTGATGAAGATCGCCGTCTCGCCGGCGAAGGGCGCGACCACCCCGTCCGGTCCCGTGGCGCTCTCCACCAGGCGCAGGGAGGTGGTGCCGACGCAGACGATCCGCCCGCCCGAGGCGCGGGCGGCGTTCAGTCGCGCGGCGGTCTCGGCGCTCACCTCGCCGTACTCGGCGTGCATCCTGTGGTCGGCCAGGTCTTCCACCTTCACCGGAAGGAATGTGCCGGCCCCCACGTGGAGGGTGACGAAGGCCAGGTCGACGCCAGCGTCGCGCAGCCGGCTGATCAGCTCGGGCGTGAAGTGCAGGCCGGCGGTCGGTGCGGCCACCGAACCATCCTCGTCGGCATAGACCGTCTGGTAGTCGGTGCGGTCGCGGTCGTCCTCGGGGCGCTTGGCGGAAATATATGGCGGCAGCGGCATCGCCCCCCGTTCGGCGATGGCCAGGTCGAGGTCGGCCCCGGAGAGCTCGAAGTCGAGGACCACCTCGCCGCCGTCGCCCTTCTCGACCACCCTGGCGGCCAGGCTTCCCAGCAGGCAGGCGCGGTCGTGGGCGTCGCCGAACTCGATCCGGTCGCCCGGCGCCAGCCGCTTGCCCGGCCGCATGAAGGCGCTCCATCGATGCGGGGAGCGGCGCTGATGCAGGGTCGCCTCCACCGCCACGCTGGAGTCGCCGCGCAGCCGCCGGCCCTTCAGGCGCGCGGGGATCACCCGGGTGTCGTTCATCACCAGCACGTCGCCGGCCCGCAGCAGGCCCGGCAGGTCGCGCACGCTCAGGTCCTGCAGGGCCTGGCGCGGCTGCACCAGCAACAGGCGCGCGGAATCCCGCGGGCTGGCGGGGCGGAGCGCGATGCGGTCCTCGGGCAGGGGGAAGTCGAAATCGGCGAGCTGCATGGAACCGGCGTGAAGGACATGAGCGGGCTGGCGCGTCAAGCCGCGGACCATGCTAGAGGCCCGTCATGGCCACCCTCCTCGCCCTCCTCTCGGCGTTCCGCACCGCCCTGACCCTGCTGCTGGCGGCGGGGTCGGCCGCCGCGGCCGTGGCCGCCCAGGGCGGGCGGATGTCCAGCCGGCTGGACATCCTGGCCCACTTCGCGCCGTTCTGGCTGCTGGGCGGGATCGTCGCCCTGGTGCTGGCGCTGCTGGCGCCGCGGGGCGGCCTGCGCGGGCTGACGATCGCCCTTGGCCTCGTCGCCACCCTGGCGGCCGGCGCCCTGATCGTCCCGGAGCTGACGCGACCGATCAGCAAGGCGCCCGCCGACGCGCCGCGCCAACTGAAGCTGATCCAGTTCAATGTCTGGGGCCGCAACCAGGACCCCCAGCGCACCGTCGACTGGATCCTCGCCCAGCAGCCCGACCTGGTGGTGATGGAGGAACTGCAGCCCCGCGTGGCCGACCTGCTGCGACGGCAGGCCAAGGGCTATCACCTGACCTGCGATCCGTGGGGCTGCACCACCTCGATCCTCAGCCGCGCCCGGCCGGTGGCGGTCAGCGTACCCTTCGACGGTATGCCCGGGGCGTGGGCGCCCACCGTGCGGGCCACCTTCCGCGACGCGGACGGCCAGGACTTCACCGTGTTGGGCGTCCACTACACCTGGCCCACCCATCGCGGGGCTCAGCGGGCCCAGGGCCTGCGACTCGCCACCATCATCGACCGGTTCCGCAACGACGCGACGATCGTCTCGGGCGACTTCAACTCGACCCCATGGTCCTTCAGCCGCCGGCGCGAGGACGCGCGATTCGGGCTGGAACGACGGACGCGAGCGGTCTTCTCCTGGCCCGCGGCCCCGTTCACCCGCTACCGCCTGCACCTCCCCTTCCCGTTTTTGCCCATCGACCAGGTCTATGCCGGCGCCCACTGGCGCACGGTCAGCGTCACCCGCGGGCCGCGGCTGGGGTCGGACCACTATCCCGTCGTGGTGGTGCTGGCGCCGCGCGCGAAGGACTGAAGCGCCGGGGCGCCGTCAGTTGCGGAGGGCCTCACGCGCCTTGACCAGTTCGGCCTCGAGCTTCGCGCGTTCGACATCGGCCCGCTCGCGCTCGCGGGTCTCGCGGGCGTGGAGCGCGGTCCTCTCGCGGTCGAAGTGCGCCAGGGCTTCCGAAAGCCCCGCCTCCAGCGACCGAAGCCGCCGTTCCAGGGCCTCGACCTTCTTCAGCGCCGCCTTGGAGGGGCCGGCCGGCTTGGCGGGCCTGGCGACCCTCGCCTGCGCCAGCGCCGCCCGCGAGCCCGCCGGCCGGCGCAGCACCTCGCCCGGCCGGGCCCGCGCGGCTTCCACCAGCGCGGGGTCGTCGGTCTCGTGGGCCTGGCCCTCCTTGAACAGGTCCTGACGCACGCCCCAGGCCGCCAGCGCCTTGGGGCGCGAGCTGACGGCCACGACATAGTCGGTGAGGCCGTCGGAGGTGACGAACACCTTCAGCCGCGGGGCCATGCGCCGGCGCCTCAGGCGTCGGCCGCCACCTTCATCGAGACGATCTTGCCCGGGCTGCGCGGCGGCTCGCCCTTGGGCAGCGCGTCCACGTGATCCATGCCGTCGATCACCTCGCCCCAGACCGTGTACTGGTTGTCGAGGAATTTGGCGTCGTCGAAGACGATGAAGAACTGGCTGTTGGCCGAGTCGGGATTGGGCGTGCGCGCCATCGAGCAGACCCCGCGCACGTGCGGCTCGCGCGAGAATTCCGCCTTCAGGTTCGGCTTGTCCGACCCGCTGCTTCCTGTGCCGGTGGGGTCGCCCCCCTGGGCCATGAAGCCCGGGATGACGCGGTGGAACACCACGCCGTCATAAAAGCCCTCGCGGGACAGTTCCTTGATCCGCGCCACGTGGCCCGGCGCCAGGTCCGGCCGCAGGCGGATGGTCACCGGCCCGCTTTCCAGGGTCATGATCAGGGTGTTTTCGGGATCGTCGGCCATCACTTCACCTCGACTGGCATTTGAACGTCACAGGCCGAAAAGTCGGCCCCCTTGGTCGCGCGCACGCGCTCGATCTCGGCTTTGAACCAGGCCCCGGCCGGATCGATCACCCGCACCTTCGGCCGGCTCGCCTCGGGCAAATCCGACAACAGCCGAACCTGTTCCATCCTGTCCTGCGGCGGCGCCACGGGTTCGCCCACCTTGATGGCGCGCACGACATCCTGGCCCGCGATCACCCGGCCGAACGCCGTGTAGCGCTTTTCCAGCGAGGGATAGCCGTCGCGCATCAGGAAGAACTGGCTGTTGGCGCCGTCCGGACTTTCGTCGCGGGCCATGCCGGCCACGCCCGGGCAGTAGAGCGCCCAGGCCGAGACCTTGCCGTCGGCGGTCATCGGCATGAGCATCGAACTCTGGCTCGTCACCGGCAGCGACCTGACGAAGCCGACCTCGGACACCGTCTGGTTCGCGGCGACCACGAACGGCGTCTCGGCGCCGCGCCGGAAGGTGAACTCGGCCGCCAGGTTCGGCTTGTCGGAGCCGCCGGTCCCGGTGTTCGTCGGGTCGCCGGTCTGGTCCATGAACCTGTCGACCACCCGGAAAAACGTCTGGCCGTCGTAGAAGTGGGCGCGGGCCAGTTCGCGGATGCGGACGACGTGGGCGGGCGCGACGTCTGGCGCCAGCTCGACGATGACGCGGCCCTTGTTGGTGTCGATCACCAGCAGGTCGTCGGGATTGGGCGTGCGCCAGTCGGCGGTGGCCGGGCCCACAGGCTGGGCGGCCGCCGGCGCGGGCTTGGCCTTCGGCGCGGCGGCGACGGCGCTCGCCGCCAGGGCGACGGCGGCCGTGGCGATCAGGAACGTGCGGATCATGGCGCTCACGCCGACGCGACCTTCTCCATCAGCCGTTCCTTCACGCGGGGACTGACGAACTTGGAGATGTCGCCGCCCAGGGTGGCGATCTCCTTCACCAGCCGCGAGGCGATCGCCTGGTGCCGGGGGTCGGCCATCAGGAACACGGTCTCGATCTCGCGATCCAGCTGCTGGTTCATGGCGGTCATCTGGAATTCGTATTCGAAGTCGGCCACGGCGCGCAGACCGCGGATGATCACACCGGCCCCGATCTCGCGGGCGAAATTCATCAGCAGGCCCTCGAACGGCTGGACCACGATCTCGGCGCGGTCGAGATGTTGGGTCTCCGCCTTGAGGATGGCGACACGTTCCTCGAGCGAGAACAGCGGCCCCTTGCCGGCGTTGATCGCCACGCCGATCACCAGCTTGTCCACCAGCTTCACGGCGCGGCCGATGATGTCGGCGTGCCCATTGGTGATCGGATCGAAGGTGCCCGGATAGAGCCCGACGCGCGTGATCATACGGCGATGTCCCCTATTGTTGGGCTTGGCCTTTCGCCGGGCGGACAGGTGAAAGCAAGCCCTATCTTCCTGCGGGGGCTGCAAACCTGTCCTCGGGGAGCGAGCATTCGGGCCGGCGCGAAGGCCTAGGACGACGGCTCGTCGCCCCCCTCTTGCCCGCCATCGCCCTCGACGGCTTCGGCGCTGTCGTCCCCGCCGGGGTCGGCCAGCCGTTCCACCGACACCACATGCTCGTCGGGCGCGGTGCGGAAGATGGTCACGCCCTGGGTGTTGCGGCCGGCGATGCGGACCTGGCTGACCGGCGTGCGGATCAGTTGGCCCTGGTCGCTGACCAGCAGGATCTCGTCGCTTTCGTCCACCGGGAACGAGGCGGCCAGCCGGCCGCCGCGCTTGGAGAGGTCCTGGGCCAACAGCCCCTGCCCCCCCCGGCCGGTGCGGCGGAAGTCGTAGGCGCTGGTGCGCTTGCCAAACCCCTCGGTGGAGACGGTGAGGATCAGTTCCTCGGCCGCGCCCAGTTCGGCGATCCGCTCGATGCCCAGCGTCACCAGGCCGTCGCCCTCGACGACCTCGTCCTCGTCGGCGACGACGGTCTCCTCGGGTTCCAGGGTCTCGCCGGTGGCCGCCGCGCGCATGGCGTTGGCGTGCTTGAGATAGGCGGTGCGTTCGGCCGGCGTCGCGCCCACCGAGCGCAGGATCGCCATCGAGATCACCTGGTCGCCCTCGGCCAGGCGGATGCCGCGCACGCCGGTGGATTCGCGGCCGGCGAACACCCGGACCTCTTCGACGGCGAAGCGGATGCAGCGGCCCAGCGCCGTGGTCAGCAGCACGTCGTTCTGCGCGGCGTTGCACACCCCGACGCCGACGATGGAGTCGCCCTCGTCGAGCTTCATGGCGATCTTGCCGTTGCGGTTGATCTGCACGAAGTCCGACAGCTTGTTGCGCCGCACGCCGCCCGAGCGGGTGGAGAACATCACGTCGAACTGGTCCCAGGTCGCCTCGTCCTCGGGCAGCGGCAGGATCGAGGTGATGCTTTCGCCAGGCTCGATGGGCAACAGGTTGACGAAGGCCTTGCCGCGCGAGGTCGGCGTGCCCACCGGCAGGCGCCAGACCTTCAGCTTGTAGACCTTGCCGCCGGACGAGAAGAACAGCACCGGCGCGTGGGTGTTGGCGGAGAAGACCCGGGTGACCGCGTCCTCTTCCTTGGTCGACATGCCCGAGCGGCCCTTCCCGCCCCGATGCTGGGTGCGGTAGGTGGCCAGCGGCGTGCGCTTCACATAGCCGCCGTGGGTCACGGTGATGACCATGTCCTCGCGGGCGATAAGGTCTTCGTCCTCGACGTCGGCGTCGCCATCGACGATCTCGGTGCGGCGCGGCACGGCGAAGGCCTCGCGGACCTCCACCAGCTCCTGGCGCACCACCGCCATGATCCGGTCGCGGCTGGACAGCAGGTCCAGGTGGCCCTGGATGGTGGCGGCCAGCTCGCGGGCCTCGCCGAATATCTCGTCGCGGCCAAGGCCGGTCAGGCGCGAGAGGGTCAGCGCCAGGATCGCGCGGGCCTGCTCGTCGGTCAGCCGCACCTGCTTGTCGCCGTCGGTGGTCTCGACGACCACCGTGCGCGGGTCGGCGATCAGCTCGATCAGGGCCATCATGTCGCCGGTCGGCCAGGTGCGGTCGGTCAGGCGGTCGCGCGCCTCGGCCGGGTCCCTGGACGAGCGGATGATGTGGATCACCTCGTCGATATTGGCCACGGCGATGGCCAGGCCGACCAGCACGTGGCCGCGGTCACGGGCCTTGTTCAGCTCGAACTTGGTCCGCCGGACCACGACCTCCTCGCGGAAGTCGATGAAGGCCACGAGCATCTCGCGCAGGCCCATCTGCAGCGGTCGGCCACGGTTGAGCGCCAGCATGTTCACGCCGAACGAGCTTTGCAGCGGCGTGAAGCGGTAGAGCTGGTTGAGCACCACGTCGGGCGAGGCGTCGCGCTTCATCTCGATGACGACGCGCATGCCCTGGCGGTCGCTCTCGTCGCGCAGGTCGGCGATCCCCTCGATGCGCTTCTCGCGCACCAGCTCGGCGATCCGCTCGACCAGGGCGGCCTTGTTCACCTGGTAGGGGATGGAGTTGATGATGATCGCTTCGCGGTCCTTGCGGACGTCCTCGATCGTCGCCTTGCCGCGCATGATCACCGAGCCGCGACCGGTCATCAGCGCCTGGCGCGCGCCCGTTCGGCCGATGATCTCGCCCCCGGTGGGGAAGTCCGGCCCCGGCACGATGTCCAGCAGCTCGTCCAGCCCGATCTCCGGGTTGTCGATATAGGCCAGGCACGCGTCGACGATTTCGCCCAGGTTGTGGGGCGGGATGTTGGTCGCCATGCCCACGGCGATGCCGCCGGCGCCGTTGACCAGGATGTTGGGGATGCGCGAGGGCAGCACGACGGGCTCGCTCTCGGAGCCGTCATAGTTGTCCTTGAAGTCGACCGTGTCCTTGTCCAGGTCGGCCAGGATCGCCATGGCCGCCTTGGTCATGCGCGATTCGGTGTAGCGCATGGCCGCCGGCGGATCGTTGTCGACCGAGCCGAAATTGCCCTGGCCGTCGATGAGCAGCAGGCTCATCGAGAACGGCTGGGCCATGCGCACCAAGGTGTCGTAGATCGCGACGTCGCCGTGCGGGTGGTACTTACCCATCACGTCCCCGACGATGCGGGCCGACTTCACATAGCTGCGGTCGGGCGTGTGGTTCTGTTCCCCCATGGAGAACAGGATGCGCCGGTGCACCGGCTTGAGGCCGTCGCGCACGTCGGGCAGCGCGCGGCTGACGATCACGCTCATGGCGTAGTCGAGGTAGGAGCGCCTCAGCTCGTCCTCGATTGCGATAGGGGTGATGCCCCCGCGCCGGCCGTCGTCCGGAGGGGTTGTGGTGTCGTCGGTCAAAGCAGGGATTTAGCCGTTAGAATCGACAATGAACTTAAGGGCTGCTGTTAACATTCCAAAGCGGTCCGCGCCAACTTTACACGCCCAGCCCGTCAAAAGGAGCTTCCATGAAAACCCTGCCCCTCGCCCTCTGCGCCCTGGTCGCCGCCGGCTCGACGGCCATCGCCGCCGACGCCCCCGCCACCCGCCAGGTCGCGCTGAAGACCGGCGCGGGCGCCGATGCGGGCTTGGCCCTGGTCACCGAGGCGCCCAACGGCGTGCTGCTGAAGGTCCAGGCCAAGGGCCTGACGCCCGGCTGGCACGGCCTGCACTTCCACGAGACGGGCGACTGCTCGAAAGCCGACTTCACCACCGCCGGCGCCCACGTCCACGCCAAGGCCACCATGGTCCATGGCCTGTTGAACCCCGATGGCAATGAGGCCGGCGACCTGCCCAACCTCTACGTGGCCGCCGACGGGACCGCCAACGCCGAGATCTTCTCGCCCTACGTCTCCATCGCCGGCGTGACCGGTCGCCCGGCCCTGGCCGACGCCGACGGTTCGGCGCTGGTGATCCACGCCAATCCCGACGACCACCGAGCCCAGCCCATCGGCGGCGCCGGCCCGCGGGTGGCCTGCGGCGCTATCGCCGGCGGCTGAGTCCGCCATGAGCCTGACCGTCGGCGATCCGGCCCCCTGGTTCCACGCCGCCACGCCCAGCAACCCGGACTACGCCTTCGACACCGTCGCCGGCCGCTACGTCCTGCTGGCCTTCCTGCCCTCCGACATGGCCGCCCGCGCCCGGGCCATGGTCGCGGTGGCCGGCCACCGGGCGAGTTTCGACGACGTCCGCGCCTGCGCCTTCATGGTGGCGCGCGACGCCCCGACCGCGGGCGCCGCCAACGACCTGCGTGGCCTGCGCTGGTTCCTGGACCTCGACGGCGCCGTCAGCCGGCTCTACGGCGCCCTGGACGCGCAGGGGGAAGAGCGCCCGATGTGGGTCCTGCTCGACCCCACCTTGCGGGTGCTGGCCTGCGCGCCGATCGCCGAGGCGCAGGCGGTCTTCGCCCTGCTGCTGCGCCTGCCGCCGCCGGCCGGGCACGCCGGCACGCCGCTGCACGCCCCGGTGCTGGTCTTGCCGCGGGTGTTCGA
>Ga0307513_10000587_pt1 | contig 52190 bp, 51 predicted proteins | sample 15_EM_MG_FD_202174 | JGI IMG/M metagenome (GOLD analysis project Ga0307513, IMG submission 202174) | Populus trichocarpa ectomycorrhiza microbial communities from riparian zone in the Pacific Northwest, United States - 15_EM | ecosystem: Host-associated > Plants > Roots > Unclassified | place... | reverse complement strand
TGGCGTTTTTTTTTTTTTTTTTTTTTGTAATCATGCGTTCATTGTTTTTAGGTACAAAAAGCCTCATGCAGCGCTAGCTATGGAGAGAACAAAACCTATAAATCAAAAAACATAAACAAAGGAAAGTCACGGCTCCAGTAAATATCCACTATCGCGCAGGTTTCTCCTCCGCCGGGCCAGGGGCCTCATATAACAAGGAAAGCACAAACTAATAACTTAGATGTCTGGAAGGAAAGCTATTTTAATAAAACGAAAGAAAAGAAACCCAAAGTCCCTTAAACCTCGGCCAACGAAAAAACACGAAAAACCGGGGGGGGCGCCCTAAGGGGCGAGAGAGAGAGCGGGGGGGAAGAGGGGGGGGTGGTGGGCGGGAACATCGTAGGAGGAAATCCCGTGGAGGTGACGCCTATAAAGGAGGCGAGTCTTTTCAGCATAGGGAGGGATGACCAAAGTGTGGCTTCAGGACCTACATGGGTAACGCCGTGGAGGAGGCGCAACCTGCTGTGATGTCTCGAGGGGCAGGAGAGGATGGCGTGTTCGAAGGTCTCGGGCTCCAATCCACAGCGGGGGCAGGAGGTGTCGGCGTCGGGCGACCTCCAGGTCGGGTGGGCGGCCAGATAACTCTTTCCGGCTCTCATCTGGTGAATCCTCCCGGCGACGAATTTGCCCAACCCCATAAAAGGTCTTGGCTGTAGTGCGGGAGGGTGTAGGTAGTACCCCGGGGTCGGGTAAAGGGAGGCCCACTCCTCGAGGAGTTTCTCCCTTACCCTCTTCTTCGGGGCTGAATAGGTGTTGTCCATCAAGGACTGGGGCGGGAGGATCGGGGTGGGGCACACTAGGTGGGAGTTGATCATGGGTAGTGTTCGTTACGGGGCGGGGCGGGGCGGGTTTTCACTCGCCAGGCCCCGCCCTTACATGGGGCCGGGGGGGGTATTTTTCGGGTAATCCCCGCCCCGCCCCCGCCCGGGGCCCACCCGCACTCATTCCCTGGACGGGGCCCCGTTTGTTACCACCCATTTTTAACGGGGACCCGTCCGGGGTATGGGTGGGGCGGGGGCCTGAGCGGGGACAGGGGCAGGGAATGCCGAAAAAGACACCCCGCCCCAGGCCGGTGAGCGGGGCAGGGCGGGGAAAAGGGCCGGGGGCCCGCGTTTTCCGGGGCCCTGTCCGCCCCGTAACGAACTCTAATCATGGGCATCCTGGACAGCCCGAGGGTGAAGGGTATTGAACGGTGGGCCACCGCATCCACCGGGAGGTGGTTCCTTATCGGCGGAACAGGGCAGGGCGTTCTCCAGTGTAGGGGGAGGTAAACGGACGACAGGCCTCTGGTCATTGCCCGCGAGGAATCAGGCGCTCGATACACCGAGAGCGAAGGGAATGAGGGGTGGAGGCGGGCCGTTGCTGGGTTCACGCTGGGAGGGGAGCAGACCACCCTGAGGGCTGCCAGCCTTTGCCGGTGGGTGATCAGGAGGGAGATGGGTGGTAGGCAAGACTCTACCGAGAGTATCCCGGTAGGCGTTGCCGAGAAGCAGTTTGTAGTCCACCTTTGGACCTTTCGCCAGAACGTGTCGAGGCGGTTCGTCGTGCCCACGCTGGGTGTGAACAGATCCGCGCCGTAGAGTAGGATTGGGGAGATCAATGAAGTTGCCAGTCTGTGGCAAAGGTAGGGGGGGAGGCCCGCCCCGGGCGGACTGAGGCGACGGATTAGGGCGAACGCGCCCTGGGCAAGGGCCAAGCACCGCGAGAAATGTGCAGCGGGGTCAAGGGCCGGAGTGAACCAGTACCCGAGCCATCGAACAGAGTTGCCAGGGTGAAACAATTCCCCTTTGATTTGGATAGGTGAGACGCACTTCGGAGAGTGCCCCTGGCTGGGGGTCCTCCAATGTATCAGTTCGGTTTTCGCAACCGAGAAGGAGACGCCCAGGCGGGACGCCTTCTTCTCGCGCTTGTCGAAGAGATCCTGGAGTCGTCGGATGTTGCCACGATAGGAGAGGGAAGCTACTGTGAGGGCGAAGTTGTCCACATACGAGATCATCAGACCCCGAGGGATCCCGAAATGCAGTGGCGCAACGTAGAGAAGAAAGAGGAGAGGAGAGATTGGCGAGCCTTGGGGGGCTCCGACGTTCACTGGGGCTGGGGTCCCCGGCGCCCCTTGAAAGACCAGGGTGCAGCTTCGCTCCCCTAGAAAGGACGAAACCCAGGAGACCAGGTAGGGGGGTATCCCGCCTTCCCTCAGGAGTCGGGCCAGTGTTTTGTTGTCGACGTTGTCGAACCCCGCCTTTATATCCAGGAACAGGGAGGAGACCTTGAGACGGGGTCTCTGCAAGGTTCTGACGTCGTTGGTGAGGGTAAGGCACGCGTCGTAGGTGCTGAGCCCCGGGAGCGAACCGCATTGGTTGGGATGCAACAGCCCCCTGAGCCGGGCTGCCGCGAGGAGACGGGCTGCTATAATCCTTTCCAGGATCTTTGATATAGTGCGGATCAGGACTATTATCCTGAAACAGGAGGGTGACTCGTAGGAAGGCTTTCCTGGCTTATCAAGCACTACTCCGTTCGAGCCTTTCAGTGATGCGGGGTGATATCCCAGGAGGACCAGCGGGGCTAGTATGTGGAGGAGGATCGAGGGGTTGATTTTGTTGACCTGTTTCCAGACAGAATAAGGTATCCCGTCCGGGCCCGGGGCCGAGGTAGGGGAGCACTTGGAGAGGGCCGAAGCTATCTCGTCCGTTGTCAGGGGGGTTGCCGACCTGTGTGGCCTGAGCCTGGGCGGTGGGGAGAAGGGTTCCTTTGGTGGGAAGAAGTGGTCCAAGAGGACGTTGTTCATCTGTAGCGGGGTTTCGGCCCCCGGGAGGGAGGCGAAGCGTGGCTGGGCACGTCCGTAGGAGAACCTCTTAGCCGTCCACAGACTCTGGGGGGTGGCGGCCAACAGGAAGGAGGACCAGTGTTTGTTCTTAGCGGCCTTAATTGCTTTGAAGTACTCCGTCTTGGAGGTGCCGGCAACTTCCCGCATGTGTGGGGTGTCGTTTTTCCTGGCCGCTCTTGAGGCCTTGTGATATTCACGACGGAGGATAGAGAGGTGAGGGGTCCACCAAGGTTTGGAGTGATGGGAAGGCCTGGACACCGGTGTGTGTTCCTTCAGGAGAGCTACCAGACGGTCAAGCGATTCTGACATCCACTTGTCCAGCTGCAAAGGGGTGGGGCATGGCGGTGCGGCCGGGACCTTGAAGCCCTTTATGATCGGGTCGAGGGTCTCCCAGTCCGTATCTGCCCAGCTCGGGCGCGGGGGTTTCTGGTTTGGGGAAGGCATGGCGAGGGTGATTGTTATAGGTATGTGGTCGGAGCCAGTTGAGGGGAGGGAGGCTTCCCAGCTCTTGATGAGGGGAAGGAGAGGGGGGTTTGCGAAGGATAGGTCTATAACCGAAGGGCGAGCATTGCCCACCAAGGGGAACCTAGTGTATTCACCAGGGGGGTTCAGGAGGGCGAAGCCGGACTCTGCCGCTTTCTCAAAGTAGGGAGTCGAGGACGAGATCTCCTGGTGTGAGAAGTGTCGTAGGGGGTCCGAGAGGGGGTTGTGTATGTTGAGGTCCCCTAAAACCAAGAGGGGAAACCCAAGGTCGGGGAAAAGATCTTCTGGTGACACGGAGTGGACCCTGTGGTCCACGGTGTTGGTGGAGTAGGCATTAATTATCCTGAAAGAGTGGAAGGCGGTGCCAAAAAGGGGCTCGCTGGAGGAGATGTCGAGAGAGAGAACATCATCCACCCCTTTGAACCTGGGGAGCACCGTGTAGTTGGAAAGAAAAGACATATGAATGTAGGCTGCCACTCGTGGCTTCCTAACTGGGGGAAAGAAGGACTTGAAACCGTTAAAGGAGGGAAGGTGAGCCTTATTGACAGGTGGTTCCTGCAAAAGGACTATCGAAGGATAGGTGGCCGTTTCTCTGAACGACTCGAACAAGGAAAGAAAAACATTCCAGCTCCCAAGGCAGTTATGTTGGATGATGGAAAGAAACGCGGGGGCAGGGGCCTGCCCTTGACCCCGGGGAGGGTGCACGGGTTGATTATTCATTTCCGGGACGAACCCGACGAGTAGAAGAGGCAGGGGTAGGGCTAGGTTCCTCCAGGGGGAGAGGACCACAGAAGCCGTGAGTAGTGCCAGGGCGTGAGGAAGGCCCGGCTGGGGGAGGTTGCCTGGGGGTTACGTCCACCGCAAGGGGACTCGGCCCGGGCGGGGGAGTAGTGGATGTCGGACCGCCATCGACCGCCAGATCCATGGGGTCCTAACCGGTTGGGGCGGGGGCTGGCGAGTTGGTTCTGGTGGGGACAGGCGGTGGAGGTCGAGCTGGACATTCCCTGAACGTGGCAGTGTGGTCACCACCGCAGTTACAGCAATGGGGGGGGCGAGGTCAGACAACAGGATGGGACTGGCTTATTGTTCCCGCTCCTGGGGCAGGTTGGATTCTGGCATCTGTGAGCCGCGTGAGTATGGTGAAGCGCACAAATGGGGCACGTGGGGTGGGAGGCGGGGCATCGTTGTTGGGCGTGTCCGTATCTCCAGCAGTTCTTACACTGGGAGGTTCGGGAGGAGGAGAAGGCAAGTTCGACCTTGCGTTTCTGCGAGAGGATGACGACCCCTGAAGTGAGGGCCGAAACGTTGTGGGGGTCGACGGTGATAACCACCGAAGTGGCCTGCTTGGTGCCCCTAGAATCCCTGCTCGGGTTAAGGTACCTGGCTGAGAGAATCTGGGTCGCTTTGTCGTTGAGGATTGCTTGCCGGATATATGGGAAGAGTTCCTCTTCATCTTGGGGGAGGAAGCGTAGGGGGAGGCTGTGAATCGCTAGTTGGACGGCGGTGGGGGCGAGGACGAGGGTGCACCAGGGGTTTTCACCTACTGGGAATGACTGGTTGATGGCCCTGGTGAGGGAGTCGAAATAGGGGGCGTACGAGGCAGCGGGGGTCGCTTTGTCAGTGACGGTCAAGGAGACTGAGCCGCGAGGGTTGACAGTAGCAGTGAAGCCAAGGGGGAGGAGGCAGTTTGATTCTCGGAGGACGCGAGCGGCAATGTCAGGGAAGGTAGCGGCAATGGTGAGAGCGTCTGGGTGAGGGGACGGGGACTGGCGAGGAGCAAAGAAGCCTCGTTGGGCACCTGGGAGGGAGGGCGGCCCCTTTTTAACAGGAGGGGCGACCGCGCTCGCGACTTGTTGGGGAGAGGGAGGCTTCCCAGCTTTGCTTTTGCCCTTGCCGCCCGAACCTGAGCCGGAGGCAGCTTGCGCGTAAGAGGGGGAGAGTTGAGCGTCAGGGTGCAGGTGGCCTGGTGTGAAGGAGTCGAGGTGGTACCTCCCCTTCCGGAATTCACCGGCCTCGTAGGAGTTGGGATACAGCTTGGCATACTTTTCGGGGTCTCCGAACGCCTTGCCAAGCCTCGTATCGTAGAATGGTATGAGGTATTTAGGGTCTTCAGCCGCGGCTGAGGGGGGTGTGGGTGGTGCACGGGCCCTTTCTTTTCCTTTCCTCGACTGGGAGGGGCCGGTAGTTGGGGGAGGTTGGGGCATCCTTTGTGGGGGGGGGGGGGCCTGAGCCAGGGGGGCAGGGATCGGTGCTGACACTCGATGTGACAGGTCACGTATGAATGCTTGGAGATCAGCGATCCCGGGAGCGGTTGGTTGGTCATGTGTTTAGGGGAAATTTGCGAGTTGCGAGGAGATGTCATGGAGCTCCTCCCTGAGGTTCTCGTTTTCCTCGGAGATGGTTGCGGCCGCCTGGGTTACCCCGCTCAGCTCATGTGAGACGGTCACCAGGCCCTGGACAAGTTGGGAGAGGAGAACGATCGTGATTGATTCGATGGGGAGGGTGCCGGCCTGCGCGTCGGGGCTGAGGTCCGGGAAGTCTTGGTTGCTGAGCCTGAGGGCGCTCCTCGCCTGAGCGAGTTGCCTCATCATGAACTCTATGGGGTGATCGGTCGAGGGTGTTCCTGAACGCGACGGGAGGGGGGAGTTGAGGGCTGAGAGCCTACCGAAGGCTGCGTTCCCTGGGTGGAGGTTGTGGGGATTCGCCATGGCGGCGAGTGGGTGAGGAAAGGTGGGAGAGGGGTTTGATCCGGACGCAAAGCGGGGTAGAGTTGAGTTTGTATGTGAAATGTAGGGGGGGGGAAGAAGTTTGCGGGAAGCGTGTCCTATCCCTTGGTCGGAACCAAGCGCCTTATATAGGCATCTCCCCACAACCCTACTGCTGACGCATCACCTCGCACTACATAAACCTCTATAACTCGTAGTGAGTCATAGCGCGAAATCCATCGATGACTTATATGAGTCATCGCACAACATTCCGTTAACCAATCAAAAACTCATAAACCAAGTCATGTGCTCAAACAAGCCACATGCGTGAAACCCATGACTCATAATGTGAGTCATGTGCGAAAATCATTACATCCTATGACGTCACAATCGTGAGTCATAAAACAATCAACCAATTAAAATATAACAATGACTCCCGAGTGCGTAGTCATGTGAGAACTATGAGTCAAGTGACGTCATAGTGTGAAATCCAACATACCTTATGACTCATAAGTATGAGTCATGTGAAATCTGCCTTGCTTAGTCACGATTTGTGACAAGCTGCTAAGAACTCTATCTTGTTGAAGTCTGAACAGCCAGTTCGAGTAGCCTGCTCTACTGCCTCTGCGTGAAAGTGCTTGAGTGGTTGGAAAACCACTACGTCCAATGGCTGAAGCAAGTGCGTGCTGTGAGGAGGAAGGCAGAACGGAATAATTTTGTTCTCATCACAATAGTCAATAAACTCCTTCGTACAGTGCAAACCATACCCATCCAATAGCAAAAGCCGGTAAGCTCCCACCTGTCTCTGAGATGAAAACTTGTGAAAGTAATGAAGCCAATGTAGAGATAGACGGTCATTTGAATACCCAGTCTCCGATACACTAAGAAGGATATCACCATCGAGTTGTGATTTTGTATACCAATCATTGAGATGGAGTGCCCCTGGGAGAATTAACATTGGTGGAAGAACCTCGCCATCGCCGCTAATAGTCTCACAAGCAGTTATGAGTTCTCAATTACTGGAGGACTCAAGATAGGATATCCTGTCAGGATCTAAGGTAATTGTCCACTGATTCTTCCTCATCCTGATACGGAAGCCTGTCTCGTCGAAGTTGTAAATATCAGATGATACAATTCCTTTCTCCTCACAAATCGACTTGTAGCTCTGAAACCAGTTGAGCAAAACCTCTGGATTATGTGCCTTTCGCCGCTTATAATCAAGTGACCTTTGCTTGCAAATATGGAACTCTGGATAGCGTTCCAAGAATCGTGGTGCCCAGGCTAGACCAACCATTGGCGGAGGGGTGTTCGGAGACTCTGTAGTGAGCTGATAATTCCATTTGAGAATTGCATTAGCACATCCTGTCAGCATCGAAGGCCGAGCAGCAGTGTCAATACTACTATCGAGCCGCTTAAGGTATAGGCAGATAGCTAATTCCTTAGCTTCAGACAAGCGTTTATTTCCAACTACCCTTTGAGACCTAGATGGTTGCCCAGCTGCTCGTGCTCTTAAACGTTGTTCTGGGATACTATACTCGCGAGCGATGGCGGCAATATTCGGTTTTTCAAGCTCTGAAAGCTTTAAACAGGCAGCCTGAATTCTTGCCTCAATGTCGGTATAGGTTTCAGACATTTTGGGCAACATGGGGTGGAGGAAACAGGGGTCTGGTGTTTTGGTAGAGGAAAATCTTTCGTTGAGCTGATTTCTTTCGTTGAGCTCAGGGGCACTCTCTTGAGAGTGCCCATGGTTGCGAGCAAGCGTGGGTTGTGGCTCCGCCACAACCTTGGCACGATTAGGGAGATTCAGACAGCTTCGGATTACGATAACTTATTGGACTCTGCAGTTTTCATCAAGTGCATGGGAATAGCGTAAACCTAACCTGTTCTCAGTGATTAACAAGGGATGAATGAAGTTGCGGATAAAAAGGTAACTTTTGTGTCGGAATTGTTGTCGTGCTTTTTTGTCCCTTTATGTCTTCTTTTTAAAAAGGGTAAAAATAACAATAGAGCTACAATAGCAAATCGTACGGGTTTGTACTCGAGTACACGGTTAACAGGGGGGATTTTGGTGAGAATTGCCCAAAATGGCGTCTGATCACCTCAATGTTCGGGTATGATACTTGTACTTGGGTGTGAGGGTAAGTGATCGGAAAAAAAGTGGTTGATGCCACAGCAGCCGTTTTCCGATCACTTTTTGCTCCATGCTAGTACTTCTTGCCTGGGACGAGTATGATATCATACTGTAGATTTCGATCGATAATGAACTTGCCTGGGCTAGGGTTACTATGACGGATGAAATCTTGGCGCCCACAAATCCTCAACTATTTTTTTCGGAGCACAAGAAGAACAAACTCAATTCACCATCAGAAATCGCGGAGCATAGCTCAAAATGCCCGGGCGTGTGAAATTTACCTCCGGCGTGCCGGCTGAGGCACTCCCTTCTACAGAGCCACCCATGACAAGAGGTCCCGTTCCTGTAGCCAAGGGCCCTGGAAAACGCTCAGCATCCTCTTCGCCTCCGGACTCCAAATCAGCAAAGAAAACCGCGGAGATAGCTAGCATTGAGCTAGTGCCATCACCGAAACCAGTACCGAAGCGAGCGTCGGAGAAGAAAACTACTAGCAAACCTCGAGAAAAGAGTACCCCGGCCATGTCAACCGTTGAAATTCTAGGCCAAGCAGCTAACCTTGTCTTCCAGAATTCCCATGCACCGAACCAGGCTGTGGCAAGTACTTCACCCGCCCCTGTCGCCTCACGGAGCATCTACGAAGTCACACTGGCGAACGACCATTCCAATGCTTGGTTGAGGGGTGTAATATGTCCTTCCTCAGGGAATCACATCTCAAAGCGCACTCCCGAGCCAAGCATCTGCAGGACAAGCGCTACATATGCACGTTTGCCATTCCCGAAGGGGAGGAAGGTCACCTTGGAAATTTTGGATTCAAGAGGGTTGCAGGACAAGGCGGGGAGTTGGTCGATGGTGGAAGAGAGTGCGGGGCTAAGTTTACTACGAATCAGCATCTTAAGAGGCATCTGAAAAGCCATCAAAAGGCTCTGCCGCATGTTGTGGGTTTCTCCTTTAGTACTCGCGGTGTCGAAGCGTTTTTAAAAAAGACTGCTATTGCATACCACCAAAATTTGGCCTTTTTGCTAGGATTTCAGCCGTACGCAATAGCAGTCTTTTTTAAAAACGCTTCGACACCGCGAGTAGGTTTTGCTGATGGAAATTGGACTGATAAGTGTTGCATAGTGTGTGGATTATCCCCCTTGTAATGAAGGTTTCCGCAAACGTGGGCCGCTGGCAAGACACATCCGAGAAGTCCACCGCGGGCTGCCCCCGTGGGCATGTCCTCACAAGGGCGCCGATGGCTCTGCGGAACATTGCTCATTCGCCGGCGACACAAAACGAAAGCTAGAGAGCCATATTGCGTCCCAGCACAGTGGTATGCCCAAACTACGATTCTGGTGTGAAATTTGCCAGAAGAACCCCGGCCCACCTCCCCTAGAGGATATATCTACAGACGACACAGTCTTCCCTGTCCAACGCACAGTTCTACCAGACACAACCTCTTTCAAATCTTACAGCGAGCTCCGTGCACACACCAAGACAGCTCATCCGCCAATCTGCCCACACTGCTCCTACCGGCCACCTAGCCATAAGGCTCTAAAACTACATATACACAATAAACACAATGTACCCCTCGATAAGCGCAGAACACATATCTGCGAGATATGTGGACAGGGCTTGACCAAGCCCCAGTACGTCAAAACCCACATTAGGATCGTGCACAAAAGATACCGCCCATTCGTTTGCCCCCACTGTCCGAGGGATTATCAATACAAAGCCCCGCTTCAGAAACACATTGCCCGGGCACACAACCCAAATCCAGAGGTTACGTACGGGGAGAGAAAACCTAGGAGGCCTAGAGCATTGATTAGGAGGTTGGGGCTTATCGAGAAATTAAGTGGCTATGGCTACGAGAATTCTGGTAGGAATATCGCATGCGTTGTGGATGGGTGTCGGTGGAGGTATGCTAGATTTTATGATTTGAGGAATCATCTGGGGAGTGCGAATGGGCATGGATTTAGACCGGAGCAGGTTGATGAGTTGATGCTTGAACTAGAACAGAACGGGTCAGGTGAGGATGACGCGATGGATGATGATGACGAGAGCGGGAGTGAGTGGGAGAATAAAAAAGATGAGGATAATGAGGAGGGCTGGAGCGAGATTGAGAGCGGGAGCGAAAGCGAGGAGTGGGAGCTTAGTGATGAGGATGATGAGTGTTAGTGGGGCATGCGCTAGTAGATATGCTTGGCCATAGGTGGGTTGGGTTAGACTAGATTCATTAGATTTCCGCCTCCAGAATGGACTATCACGGTCTGAAATTTCCGCCTGTGGGAAAGCGACCTGGTGGCTGTACTCGTAGGGTACAGCTTGTCATTAGATTCTTTATAATACCAAGTTCTACGGATTGCTTTTGCCAAGCTAAGCTGATCATATCTCCAATTAAGCACAAGATAGATACTCGTAGAGAAGCACTAATTCCTACTAGCACAATGGGCTGGATCTTACTAGCTGATAGAGACTTGGCGGCGGGCAAATCTAGAGTCTTTTTGCAGCCTAGCATGCATATATAATACCAAGCATTATACTGTATCACCCAGACCTTTAATTTAACTCTAGGACAAGAGCAAATTCAGCGAATTTGACCTCAACAGCCCCAAGAACCTCAGACTTTAGCAGGAGAGGCAACCTCAACGTCCTAGCGTATGGTCCAATTATTTGATTCTCACTGTGTAAGGGTGTGGTATTATGGCGATGGTTCCCTTGGGTTTCCTCCATCTTGCTTGCACTTTGCCTGAACGGAGGCTCATTAGGATGTGATTTACTGGATTGGATTGCTGGTTCGACGCTCGCTCATCCTTCCCGTGTTTCACCCGAGGCCCACCCATCGTCCACGCAGTTTCGGTCCCCCCCCCAACCCATTTACCGGGACTCCCAAGTAGGCCTACGAATCAATTGTGTTCGGAGCGTGATGCATAAGTACTAGCACTTCACTGTGCGGCTGAATGGAGGTACTCGACCAATGTGAACATTTCCGAAATGCAAGATTTGACCGACCGGATCACAAAGTTGGAAACGGTTAATGTTTGCTGTGGTAAAACTACAGTATGTATAGTACAGTACCCCAGGTTGGCAACATTCTGACTGTCTTCGAGTCTTTCAATACCGCCATAGAGGACAAGTGGGAAAGGAGTGTTTGCGAGCAACCAATGATGGAATCAACCATCTCCGCGCATGGGTAAAATTGATTGTGGGGGGATTATCTGGTCTTGGGGTATCATACGCTTGTTGGGAGATTTTTGCTATATGGCCTTAGGCCGACGGATCAACAGATCATCTCCGAATTCGGTTCCCACGACAGCTACGTTGAGGAAGAGCTGAGAGAGAGCAGGGCGATATGGAGACGAGGCTTACTACTATCGTACAATGATCTAAAAGGCACTGATCCCTTGGGTGATCTGAGGCAGTAAAATTCGCAGCCAGGCACACCCCATCCCGTTTTGGAAGAATCCCAGTATTGTGATTCGTTGGAAATTGGTGATTGCTATGGTGTTGAGTCACTTTGGGGTTTAAAAACCAGATATTCAGACCTGGATATAGCTAAGTCCTGACTGATCTGGAGCAAGTGGGTCTGGCTGCGAATTTTACTGTTTCAGACCTCCAAGGATACGACCGAGCCAGAGGCCCAGAGTTATGTTGAGTACCAAGAAAGACTCCCGTCTCACCAGAACAATAAGGCTCAATGGAGGGCCTGGAGGAAGTTTAGTCAATTCTCCCTGTTCTTTTGACTGCGTTTGGCATTAATAGAGGTGTTTTTGGAAACTGAAAGGGGACTTGGAATAATTGCCGTCGTTGGTTTAAGATAAGCACATGAGTTCATTCAGGCCGCCTATTATTCTCCCGTTTACTTTCTTCTTTTGTTATCTTATTAGGGGGCCCCGCAAAGGGGGGCGGGAAGCCGAACACGCGAACCCCACCATCCGCAACGGGCCCCGCGCTGTCTCTAATCTCCAGATTCAGCCACAATAATTCCCCAGAAGAATAGCCCTTTCCTAACTTGTCAAACTAAACCTATCCTGGGCTGACGGGTTGACTCCCGCTGATAATCCGATGTCATGGTGAATTTCACGGGGTTCCTACATTACCCTCTCAGATTCGCCAGAGCATGGGATACGACAGGACAATACTATCCGCAAGGGGAATCTTTTCGACGTGGTAAGGTAGCCATGATTGTTTACGGCGCTACTCGCAAACGCATGACGTTTGTGAACACAACTGCTATTGCATACGGGCAAAAAATCGGCCGGAGCCTCATGGTTTTGGTGTATGCAATAGCAGTTGTGTTCACAAACGTCATGCGTTTGCGAGTAGTAGCGGCATGCATGGTGGCGCCGATACTACACTCAGTCCTCCATTGGGAATTGAAGAATTGGTAAGTAACCTACCCAAAACAGGTCGACAGGGGCTCTTGTGCGGAGGTCGATAAGATAGAGCCTCCTGCAATGCATGGTAGCCTGAGAACCCTCGAGGCTGAGATGCTCACATACTCGAGTAGAGTCAATTCTCCCACACGCCTTGTTTCCCGACCCGAGGAGGTATGATAGAGACATTGTGCCGCTGGGTTGGGAGAGCCTTTTGTTCATGCGAAGGGGCGTTGCACACGCTAAAATCTTGTCAAACAATAGGGATGAGAGCCTCGAATGCTGCGCAGTGCAGGATCATACTGGTAACTCCAAAAGTGAGGAGGTCAGTGCATACCTGTACCACCATGCATCACTTCTCACTTGTGGGGAGGCAACACGGCAGGGTTCACTCAATTGCTCTGAGAAGGCTGGCGCAACAGGGGCAGCAGGGTTATAGATAAACACCGCCGCAGCTTCCTATACTCGAGTACCCACCTCGCTAGCTCCCGTTTCTCGAAGTGTCATTGTACCAGCTACCGGTATCGCGCCTATGTGAGTCAAGGAGTTGTGTTATAAATACTCGCTGGAAGGCAGCTTTCGTGAATGGATTTTGGAAACACTCCAGCTCGGAAAAATTGACCCTAGCATACATACATCCCATATAAACACGCAAGCAGAACGAATCCATCTCCAAGATGAGCAAACTGATAGGAACCCCCCCCAGCCTACCGCTCGGTGCACAGAGCCTAATCGGGGCGCTGGGTATCACTACGCTCATCTTTGAACGCCTACCTGGTTACGACCGAGTGCGGCGTGTAATGCGCGCCCTGGGAATAGACATGAACACCGCAGCAGGAGCAGTGATGGTATCGACCGCGCTAATAACTTGCTACAACCTCGGTTACTCCACCATCTCCGCGTTGATAGACAAGTACTACAGCACCTCCGTGAGGATAAACTCCGAGGACACGCTCTTCCGGGATTTCTTCATTTGGCTGTCTGAGGAGCAAACCGCAGACTTGGCCTTGAGCCGTATCCTCAACGCGAAGAAAGTCGCCGGTGACCCAGCCAACGCCGGCGACGGCGACAGTGGCCGCCATATGGACCAAGAGTACTTCCACGGCCGCGAGCGTCCCTGTGGAAAACAAGTCTACCGGGTTCAGTACCTCCCGGCAGCCGGGTCGAGGTACTTCCTCCACTACCGGGGGCACAAGATCAGGATAGTAATGGAAGAGGTTAAAGAGGGCATAACGATGCACGGCCTGCCACACCGGAGGATTGTCTGGCTGCGCTCGTATGGACGGGATCCGGCTGTCCTGAGAGAGCTGCTAGAGGAGGTTCTGCGGAAAAGCAATGCCCGTGACCAGGGGAGGACCATCGTTTTTCATGCGAATATGAGCCCCCATGGTATTCCGCCGCGCTGGGAGAGGGCGCTCTCTAGGCCGAATCGGTCCATGGAGACGGTGGTGCTGGAAAGGGAGCAGAAGGATTTGATTATAAGAGATATTGAGGAGTACATATTACCGGCTACGGCGAAGTGGTATGCCAATCGGGGGCTGCCGTACCGGAGGGGTTATTTGCTTTATGGCCCGCCAGGTATATTCCCACGCTAACTCGATTACCTGAGACTGATTCCTCATGCTAACGTGCATCTGCAGGAACTGGAAAAACAAGTCTAAGCATGGCCCTGGCTGGCCTCTTCAACCTCGAAGTCTACGCCCTCTCCCTCTCCGCCGGGAGTATCACGGACGATACATTGGCGTCGCTCTTCGCCGGGTTGCCGAGTAGATGCATAGTCCTCCTTGAAGACGTCGATGCTTCAAGCGTGAAACGCATCCCAGACGCGCCCACTGACCTCTCCCCCCCTCCCTCCCTCCTACGCCGCCCCCTCTCGGCACCTCCTCCCCCCTCCTCCTCAAAGGCCAACGTCTCCTTCAGCGGCCTCCTAAACGCCATCGACGGCGCCGCCTCGCGCGAAGGGCGCATCCTGATAATGACCACGAACCACCGCGAGCGACTAGACCCAGCACTTATACGCCCCGGCCGTGTGGATTTGCAGATCTCCTTCAAGTGCGCTTCGCGCGGCGTCATCGAGTCGCTGTTCTTGAATCTTTACGATGTGGATACGGGCGATCGGGAGGCGCTTAGGATTCCGGAGGGGTTTCCCACCGGAGACAATCTTTTGGAGCTGGCGAGGGAGTTTGGTCGGGTATTGCCGGAGGGCGTGTTCACGCCGGCAGAGATTCAGGGGTTGTTGTTGATGCATAAGAAGGATCCGATGGCAGCGGTTGGGGCTGCCGGGGAGTGGGCGAAGGAGAAACGGGCCGAGAAGGGGGCAGAGAAGGAGGTGGAGAAGGGGGCGGAGAAGGAGGCGGAGAAGGAGGTTAATGGGATTACACCCAGCCAAGATAAAGGAGTAATGGAGGAAGTTGTCCTGCCAAATGGCGTTGAGAAAAACCCCTAGTCATCATACATCACTCGGATGGGGCAAAGTGGGGGAATTTCTAACCCCGGGGGAGGGGAGAAGGGGACTGGAAAGATATAAGTCTAGTAGAATGTGGATTTCCTATTGCCTAGGTTCGCAGTTATACCGTCTATCGTAGAACCCATCGTGGACTATGTACGTACGCATTCCTACATATTATTACAAATAAATAAATAAAAATTTTACCACGCTTCTGTGCGGAACCCGCAGCCACCATTTCCTTCCTTAGATGGGGCGTAATTTCCCCTCCCTTCCTTAGATCACCGCTCTCCGTTCTTTCCTCTAAATAATTAATAAATCTCTCCCCCCCCTCTCACACCTCCATGCCTAACATATTCCACTCCTTCTCAGTCCCGAGTAGTTTCCCCCAAGTATTTAATTAATAGAGAGGTAGCCAACCCGACCCCTGCTTTTCGGGGATATGATACACGACCGCGCACCGGACATGCACTAGTACTAGTACTAGCGCCGCCTCCATCCCGTAACTTGAGAGAAAAACTTGAGAACTTGTAATATAGTATAGTACTTCGGGGATTCATTCGGCCCCCTCCGGAGTATGCGCCCAAACACTTTCTGCCCGGAGGTATATCCTTCGCCAAGACATCCGGTACCGTAAGCATTGTACGAGTATATTTTACTAGAATGGGATGTTACGCTTGCATGGTTAAAAAGCAGCGAATTTGGTATGTGGGGAACTAGTTGGGCATGATGGATAACTTGCCCGATTCACATCATCACGCCCTGCTAGTTAAAATCTACGAAACTTGGGAGCTGTACCTGGGGGGAGGGGGGGGGGGGTATTCGGTATTAGTCATTATGCTGTCGTGCGCAGGTTTGTGCGAGTAATGCGAGGTTCTGTGGGATGTGCTGTACTGTGGTTCGTGGCTTTCGGCTTCGTTGGGGGGGGGAGGATGTATATATCATATCAGTCCCTGCGAGGGCTGGGTGGAGTATGGTAAGGCACGATAGGAACGCAACTGAGACCTTTTCCCCTCAATATTCCTTCCGAGCCGTTGGCTGGAGGTACTGCGGCGGTGGTATTATACGAACTTGGTGACGAAAAGAAATCAACCCCGCGCCCGGGTTTTTACAACATTATTATACAAAATGTGCCAGTTCAGCTAAACATCACAAACGTGGACAATACCGGAAATTATGTTCCATTCCTGAAAAAGTGTAATGAAATCAAATGAAGGGGGATCGTAGAATTTGACACGTAAAATTGGCAATATTTTCTGTCCTGTTGATGATTGGCTGTAGCTAGTAAGTCAGTTAGACAATTGTGCTCGCCAGGCAGAAATCCCATGTGTGCGGTACTTGTACTATCGCACAAACTGACTGACTGTCTTGGCAGTGTTCCCAAGCTTCCTCTCTTGGGACTCTGGTATGTACAGTACTAGTACTGTGCTCGGAACTCCTAACGGATGTAGAGTACCGGTATCATACTACGCTGCACAGTGCTCGTGGGTGCTTTGCATTTCTACAGTTTGTTATATATAAAAACTCATGATAGTGCTAAATATCGTTCGAGTGCAAGTGTATCCCGTGGATAGGGATGGTCGAGTTCACCCTCATCCTCTGGGGGATTGATGAGGAAGTGATAGTCACATAGGTAGCTAATCCAGGATTTTTAGGGTGCGTGCGAAGCCCTGCGGTGGCTCCTGCGGTAATGGTAGATTAGCGGTGGAGGGGATGAAGTGAAAGCCAACTTGCTGACACCAAGAGTTGCACGTGCGAAATTTTCGAAAGTCCCGTGCCTGTACAGCCGCGTTCGCAAAATTCTCATACCCCCCCTTGTACCTCAAGAACAATATCTATTTACAACAACAGGACAACTAGAAGCCTTCTGATAACTATTTTTCGGATATACCCCTAGGAGCATTGTAAACCCTTATCACCATTTATCATACCAAATAATCAAGGGAGAGGGTTAGCAAAGCGTTTCTAATTACTCGTGGCACTCGGAAGGGTACGAGAACTTTGCGAATGCGGCTGTAGTGGCAAAACGTTTGTATTATGTAACACATGAGCGGGTGTGCATGTGTACGGCCATCTGCAGGTGAAGGCTTGCATGGCCCACGTGAGTTACGGCACTGAAGAATTTTGAGAGGTGAAGTTGGCTGGAACGCACTGTGCCAAGGCAGCTGTTCAACGAAGGTATCATAGCGATGGTGAACAGGAATGGAGGGCACAGCGCACCTGACAGGCACCAGCGGTAGCCGCTGGGTGCGAGAGGACTCTCTAGGCCGTAACTGAGGGGAAAGGGTGCCTCGGTATATCAAGTTTTGAGGGTAGGTATCAATGCTGGAGTACCAGTAGGTCTCATGCAAGTGCAGTGCGCTGCCGGTTTGATACTGGTCCTGCTCCAACAACACCACAGCTCGATTTCGGCCATTCACAATACCAACCTTCCATCCGCAGACCACACTGCGACTACCTGAACAAAATCCAAACGTGTCAGAACGCCGCAGTCCTCTCCAAATAAGGTACATAATATGTATTCCTTGCTCCACCCCATCCAAGGGCTGAGCCTGTAGCTTGTTGTCTCGTATATCTGAGAAGGGGAACTGCAGACTTACGGTAATCCGTCGCTCTCACACCATGTTTGAGCTCCACTGTTTGGTATTCTGTGTTTGATCAGATGCAGGCAGGATAGCGACGATTTTTGCTCAAAGGGTTTGGTAACGTGAATTGAGGGTAGGTGAGTTGAGTCGGGCGGGAGGCTGCTTTTGAAGTATGGGGTACGATAGGAAGTGAGTTGCCGGTGGGGAGTTGTGCATCCGGTTGGAGGGCTGGAGGTTTGGTGTGGGTTTGTGGGATGAACCTCACGCTTTTGGAGTTCTGCGGAGGTTTAGTACGGCCCTCGTGGCACGGGATACCGCTGTGGCTAGGCTATGATCGCACCTGCTAGAATCGTATCGGGTGGCACATCGCTTCCGCAGCTACGTCGGGAGCCTAAGCCCGGAGATGGGGTACCAGTATGCTAAGTACCAATATAAATGTTATACCCAGTTAACCCACAGAACCCCAAATCAGTGCTAGTATCTTGTTTCGGGTGTCGGCAAATCCTTGGAGAGTACTTGAGATCTTCCTCAAGATCCAATCATGTGGGGTTGACAGGTACCGTATTTCTCAGACAGTGCTCGAACATTGTCTACACCTTCTGGGTACCCAGTCTCCCAGACCACATCTATCGGGCATACTCGTGCCACCCAACATAATTCTAGCAATTATCCCGATCAATGATAGGCCATTTCTGGTATTAGTGAGAGTGGAGATTGCGTTCTGGCTGCTTGTACTCCTACTGCAAGTCGCTGGGATATCGGAAACACCATCCGGTGCTGCGGAGGGTTTCCCTCGCACTGGTTCCTTGACCAAACTAGCTCCCTTGTCAATATACTGTACTCAAAACGGAGGGCTCTTGGTACGGTTAATGGTAATTGAGTTTGAGCGAGTTGGCGACGGCTGACATACCGAAAGAACTCGGATACCAGTGCCGGTAGAAGACAAAGGTGCCAGGAGTTCCCTTTCCCGGATACGCGAGGGAAAGCACTCCAAATTCAGCCCTCGGTTAAGACAAAGGAATCGACACAGCGCCTTAGCGGGAGAGGCAAATATTCTCATCGAATCCATACGATAGGGTAATTGGAGAGCTTGCTGACCACCACCTCTTGGCTGATTGGTTAACACCAGCGATGATTGGGTGGAGGGCACCTAATGTCTCCGGCACTTATGTCTGTACGGTCACCGGCATACGAGCTTACCACTTACTTTTATCGCCAGAGGATTAGATTCGTGTCTACTCTTGTGTATCCTGTTTAAACATCACAATATCTACAAAGGAGGAGATGGCGGCACGGGGCGGAATACCCTCGGTGTTTTCTGCAGCTATCTCTGCACTCCCCCGTTCATACCCCGTTCATCCGGCTTTCACCAAACTGTGCCTTTATCCGAACGGGCCGAGCATTGATCCGGGTGTGTGCGTTCGTTTCGGCACCGATCTGATTGGCGACCCGGTTGCATACAGAATTTATCAAAGCTCAAGTGCCGTACTACAATGAGGTCGTTTCTAGAACAAAGTTGGCAAATATGATGTTGGTTTGATCGGGTAGGACAAGCTTTACAGTGAGGAGAAACGGAAATAGCCCGAGCATTTTGTGGGGAAGAAAAAAACGGCCACCCTGAGACAGTGGAAAAAGGAAAGGGAGAGGGAAAAGTGCGGTAGGGAAAAGGATATGATGAAAGGGAAGAAGCATACCGGTGACCTCGCCAAACTAATTCGTGAAGGTTCAACTTGACGGTGAAAGAGGGTGCTGTATTAAACCGATACACAGGGAATCACTTACACGGCACGGGTGAAGCGGTTTTCGAGTGAGCCAAATACGTATCATGACCTCAAGTACCGATTCTCAGTGGATAGGCAGCATGCGAGACATGGATAAGTTACAAATTTTTCAGGCCTAAAGGACATGCTCTTTGCGGGCAATTTCTGTGAGGGGAATAACTGCATTACACGGCCTTGCCGCCGCTCCCATCATAGCACTGCCAGCCGATATTCGGCAGGAACATGGTCCTTGATCGATTGCCCAGGCAAATCCGGGGCATGCGACCCGATGGCCCAAGCTGTCGGAGGTCATTCGCTCTCTGGGATGGAGTGGAGAAAGGGTCCACAATAGGGCTGTTGATTGGGCAGAAGAACGCATGTGCAGCAAAGAGATTATCAGATTTAGATAAGATTTTACTATTATTTTCCTAGTCCACGAGGGATTTAAATGTATCGTGCTAGTCTTGGAAGTCTTCATCTCTGTGACTTTTCTGTGGCGGCTTTTTTTTCTTTCTTTCTTTCTCCCTTCTATTTCATTCCCTTCCCCTTCCCTTCTCTTTGTCGTACTGCCGGAGGCTGAAAGCCTGTCCCCGTCTCACGCATACAGACAGACCGGTATCGTGCTCATCCGCTGCTTGACGCTAGCTTCTACCCTTCAGACGACAACCCTCACCCTTCCCTCTCTCTTTTAACCTTCATAACCCCTTCCCCTCCCCCTTTACCTTCCTTTCTCTCTTCCACCGAATCTGAGAACTTCAACGCATTCCTCAAACACCGTCCTTCAATAGATACCGACATGCTTAGATCGGCTCTACGATCGTCATGTCGCTATGGCGGCTCCTCGCTTGCCCTCGGCTCGTCGAGGTCCCTTACTACAGCTTCCCTGGCCAAAAGGTTGATCCCCCAGGCCACAGTCACTCGCAGGCCGGGCAGTTTGGCCGCTTACAAGGGGTGTCTAAATCTGGTTTCAAGAAATAATTCTACCGATGCTTCGAGTAAAGGAGTGGTATGGCGTTTCCAGAACATACAAACTGGTTCCCCTTCCTTGTTACATGCTTGACAAACACCCAATTTTGGCAAACTCCTATCGTGGGGCTGCAGAACTAAGCTAACTTCTCATCCCTCTTCTACAATAGGAGCCGAGTGACTCTTTCCTCCAGGGCAATACTGCTAATTACATTGACGAAATGTACCTTTCATGGAAAAGGGACCCGTCGAGCGTTCACATTTCTTGGCAGGTGTATTTCAGGAATATGGAGGGGGATGGCCCTCCTTCACAGGCGTTCCAGGCACCTCCGACGCTTGTTCCTACCCCCACCGGCGGTGTTCCCTCTCTCGTACCCGGTGCACACCTTGGCGGAAATACTGATGTCACCAAACATTTAAAGGTGCAACTTCTCGTACGTGCCTATCAAGTTCGTGGTCACCATAAAGCAAATATCGACCCCCTCGGTATCCGTTCAGGTGCAAATCTTGGTGGAACATCGAAGCCCAGAGAGCTTGACCTTGATCACTACCAATTCACTGAGAAGGACCTTGACGATGAGTACACCCTTGGTCCTGGTATTCTTCCGAGGTTTGCTGTCGATGGGAAGGAGAAGATGACATTGAGGGAGATCATTTCTGCTTGCGAAAAGACCTATTGTGGCTCCTATGGTATTGAGTATGTTCACATTGCGGACCGCGACCAGTGCGATTGGATCCGTGAGCGTGTCGAAATCCCTACTCCTTGGGAATACGACACCCACGAGAAGCGTCGTATTCTGGACCGCTTGATCTGGTCTAGCTCCTTTGAGAGCTTCTTGTCGAGCAAGTACCCGAACGACAAGAGATTTGGCCTTGAAGGGTGCGAGGCTCTAGTGCCAGGCATGAAGGCCCTTATTGATAGGTCGGTTGATCGTGGGGTCGGGGACATCATCATTGGGATGCCCCATCGTGGTCGCCTTAATGTCCTCTCTAATGTTGTCCGAAAACCGAACGAGAGTATTTTTAGCGAGTTCGGAGGCACTGCCGAGCCAAGCGATGAGGGCTCTGGGGACGTCAAGTACCATCTGGGGATGAATTTCGAGCGTCCCACACCTTCTGGGAAACGGGTACAGTTGTCCCTGGTCGCTAACCCTTCACACTTGGAAGCGGAGGACCCTGTCGTCCTCGGTAAGACTCGCGCGATTCAGCACTTCAACAATGACGAGAAGAGTCACAATAGTGCTATGGGTGTGTTAGTACACGGAGATGCGGCCTTCGCTGCGCAAGGTATTGTATACGAGACAATGGGCTTTCACGCCCTTCCCGCTTATTCCACCGGTGGAACCATCCACCTGATTGTCAATAACCAGATTGGTTTCACCACCGATCCTCGCTTTGCTAGGTCTACGCCATACTGTTCGGATATCGCAAAGTCAATTGACGCACCAATTTTCCACGTAAACGCTGATGATGTCGAGGCTGTCAACTTTGTTTGTGAGCTCGCCTCTGATTGGAGGGCTCAGTTCAAGCGCGATGTAGTTATCGACATGGTTTGCTACAGAAAATATGGTCACAATGAGACAGATCAACCTAGTTTTACTCAACCACTCATGTATAGAAAGATTGCCGAGAAACAGCATGCTTTAGATCGCTACATCGCTCGGCTTCTAGAGGAGGGAACTTTTACTGAAAACGATATTCAAGAGCATAAGGGCTGGTGAGAAGGCGATCCTCCCGAACCGTGCAAGGGTCCAGCTGACATGAAACGCAGGGTATGGTCTATGCTGGAAGACAGTTTCGCCAAGTCCAGAGTCTACCAACCAACTGCGAGAGAATGGTTGACTTCCGCTTGGAACGGTTCGTTTGCAATCAAGATATCCGAGAACGATGAGCAAGTACTGAGTAGAATCACAGGCTTTAAAACTCCAAAGGAATTGTCAACGGAGATCTTGCCTCATCTCCCCACAGCTATCGAAGAGAGCCAACTGAAGCACATTGGTGACGTCATCGGTACCATTCCAGAGGGGTTTAGCGTCCACAAAAACCTAAGTCGTATCCTTTCCAACCGTAAGAAAGTTGTTGATGAAGGCACCGGTATCGACTGGTCCACAGCAGAGGCCCTTGCCTTTGGTAGTTTGTTAATGGAAGGGCAGCATGTTCGTGTCAGTGGTCAAGATGTCGAGCGTGGGACCTTCTCCCAGAGACATGCTGTTCTGCACGATCAGGAGGACGAGAACACCTATACCCCCCTTCAACATTTGAGCGACACCCAAGAAAGCTTTGTCATTTCAAACTCTTCTCTTAGTGAATTCGGAGTGTAAGTTTCGGCTTGCTGCTCTTCTTGAAGGTTATACAGAGTTGATGATATTATAGTCTCGGGTTCGAGTATGGTTATTCCTTGTCATCACCAGATGCCCTTGTTATCTGGGAGGCTCAATTCGGCGACTTTGCAAACAACGCGCAATGTATCATTGATCAGTTTATTGCTTCCGGGGAGTCAAAATGGCTTCAGCGTACCGGCATTGTGATGTCTCTCCCTCATGGATACGACGGACAAGGCCCTGAACATTCCTCGGGGAGACTGGAGAGATACCTGCAGCTGTGCAACGAAGACCCCAGGGAATTCCCGTGCCCCGAAAAATTGAACCGTCAACACCAAGACTGCAACATGCAAGTTACCTACATGACCAGCCCTTCTAATTTGTTTCATGTTTTGAGAAGACAGATGAAGCGTCAATTCCGAAAGCGTAAGATTTCGCCGCTGATATACCTAGTCTGTTACTAACGATTACGTATAGCACTCATAATATTCTTCAGCAAATCGCTCTTGAGACATCCCATTGCTCGTTCCGAACTATCCGAGTTTACAGGCGATTCCCACTTCCGATGGTTTATCCCAGAGACCGACCATGGCAAAGGCATCAAGGACCCCGTGGAGTGCAAACGTCTACTTTTCTGTGCTGGCCAGGTTTATGCCGCCCTTGTGAAGCAGCGTGCCGCCGACGGAGTCGACGATGTCGCTATCGCTCGTATCGAGCAGCTTCACCCCTTCCCTTGGGCCCAGATTCGCGACGAGCTTGAGAAATACCCCAATCTTGAGGAGATTATTTGGACACAAGAAGAACCTCTCAATGCAGGTGCCTGGACCTATGTGCAGCCCAGATTGGAAACCATCCTCCGTCAAACTGAAAACCACAGTGCAAAGCACGTCAAGTACGCTGGTAGAGCCCCAAGCGCCAGTGTTGCGACTGGAATGAAGTCAACTCATTTGGTAAGTACCTATAAGGTCCACCGCATCCTTGATTGCTTTTCTAACAACCCGAACAGAAGGAAGAACAAGCATTAGTCAACGACGCTTTAGGCATTAACCCCCATTAAAATCGATCTCATTTTTTTATATTCCTTTCCAAAAATTCGCATAAACGTTTACCTAGAAACGGGACTACCCACGACATAAATAAATAAAGGGGGCGGAAGACCCGGTGGGAAGTGCAGGCAGTGGACTAATGGCGGGCTGTGTTTTGAAATTATTTTATCCCTTTTGTTTCGCCCCCCCCCCTCAATCAATCCCTCAGAGTTTTCTCCGAGTTTTCTTTGAGGGTGTCGTTTTGTTGCCCGAAAAGTAAAAGCCCCATTATCATTTCTTTTTGCACTTTTTCCGCGTTACTACCATCATCGCACAATTTTTTTCACCTTTTTTGTTCGGCTATCATTTTATCATCGGTGTTGTGAACTTGCTTTGTTTTATTACTTCTCATCTCATTAACTTGACCTCAATTTTACCTACCCAGATGCTATATTTTTGTTTTTCGCACTTCGTGAGAGGAGAACGGACAGGAAAGGCGAGTAGTAGAGTATACTGCGATCACTACACTATAATTTTTTATTATACCATGGCTTGGCACACATTATATGTACCTCATTAGTAGTTTTTAAGGTATTTCCTGCAAAGTTGCAAGGGGGTTTCTTGCCAATTTGTTAATTCCTGTGCCGTATTGGGACGGGAGCATTTTGTGCACTACCTGGGCTCCGAGCGTGCCCCCTGCAGAGCTGGAAAGGGGAGTTTCTCACCAATTCCCGTCAACCCTTGCACGGAGATGGGTGCGCACCTGAGGTTTAGATGCTAGTCAGTAATTTGTCCCAGGCCTTTATTTTGCCAAAAGCCGGAGGAAGACTTTCTTCTACGCGTACACAATGCAGGCTGGGAGGGATCTAGGGACATTATCATTACCTTGGATCTTTACCCGAGGGCGCTTCTATCAAGCTAGAAGTTTGGAAACAAGGAGTGTACTGTTTCACTGTTTCTTGGGGAGGGTTTGGCTGAGGTGTGGTCGAGCATCTTCCTTTCGCCCGGCACAAGTCTGTCCAGACGAGGGGCATTTCAGGTTCCTCTGTTATTACCAGCACTGTTGGGCTCGATGGATCGAATCATCGCTTGCAGGCCTCTTGGGATGTTTAGTTTGCTATGGCATTTGCAGGTGTTTGGTTGTCTCGAGTGTGTGATATTAGCGGGCGGGAAGGGGTAGGCCTCGGGAAAGTAAAGCCTTGCAGAGGGTTTGAAGGGTAGGGTAGGAGTGGTGATGGCTAAGGAATTACTCAATAATAATATATCATTTAAGCGTTGGGCTCTTCGATTGCTGTAATCGTCTTGGAGGAAGACAGAAGTTGGGTTTTGGAGACCTATTTATGAGGGCGGAGCATTAGATACTGGTATATGATACTGTTATATGCAGGCTCAGCATTTTTCATCCCAGTTTGTTCTCTTCTCTCTCTTGCGCAGCCAGGAAGGATAGGACAACACTTTAGTGTGGAAAGATATATAATATACTATTACCCGTACTGCTCGTACCAGTATCATACCCACCGTCTCAGGCACCTCCCGCTTTCGCAAACCTTAATCTATCCTTGAGTCGGTCAAATAAGCGCTCATCCATAACTATGACAGGTACTTGTACTCTCCATCTGTGATAATAGGCTACTGTACCCTGTCCTATTCACTCCGAGTGGACAAACATGAAAAGTCTTGGCTTCCCCGGTCTTTGACATCACCTTCTTATCAGATCCTTCCTAACGCCTGGGACGCAGGGATCAGATCTTATCAAACGGCGGGTTAGCCTGTCATACTTGCGTCATGTTCAGGACTCGCTCATTCATCTCAGGCATCCAGATTCCCTTCTCCCTTTTTTCCCCTTTTCTCCCATCCACAGGAAATCAACCACAAAAATGGACTCGGCACCAGTTCTCACGGCCTTGTGCGCCTTAAGTTCTACCGTTATTCGCGTTGGGAGTTATGTGTTTTTGCGTTGGGTTTGTCGACAATTCCGAGCTAGCTGGTAGTAGGGCTGGGGTTAGTGCTAGTGCTAATGATAAATATTTGGGTGTTGCAGATACCCGGGCATGTAAGTTCTGACCGGCCTGCAGATGGAGGGGTGGAGTGCGATTGACAAGAAATAGGTTTTCCCCACAGTAATATTCACCGCGTACGGTATTTATGCGCCCCTTTTCGCTATTTTGTATTTGGGCAAGCCGTCCTACGACGTAATAGCCAGCTCCTCCGAAATCAGCATTTCGCAGCTGGCCGACCACGATGCCGAAACGACATCAGAACAAACACCGGAAAAGGCCACCGCAATCGAAGCTACCGAAACAACCGTCTTTCGAAAGCGCCAACCTCACCCCCTCAAACACCTCCTCTGGGGCACACCGTCCGTCTCTAGGAAGCTAAGTCTAGCAACGTTTGCGATAAATACGCTGCTTGCTGCTGCGACATGGGATCTAACCTTTCGAACAACATACTTCTACCCGAGCAAAGATCTCAGCTTTGCCCGCGTCGGTCACGTCGGTCCTGATTCTGCGAAGCTCCTGTTGCGAGAACCAGACTCCACCCGCTACCCACTCTCAGTATGGTATTCGCACGACAAAGTCCCCACGATTGACTTGCATCTCGTCGACACGATCCCCACCCCGTCTGAAGAAACGGATTTTACGAAGACGCTAACGCTGCATCACTTGACGCCGGAGACGAAGTATCGGTGGTATACTAGTTCGAATCATTCCGGGACTTTCACTACGGCGCCGCGAAAGGGTGAAGCGCCGAGGGGGGGCAAGTTTACCTTTTTTACGACGAGCTGCATCAAGACGAATTTTCCGTACGATGTTACAAATCATCCATTGGCGGTAAAGGGTTTTAGGGATTTGAGTGGGTGGGCGGAAAAGTTAGAGGCGAGGTTTATGTTGTTTTTGGGAGACTTTATCTATATTGATGTCCCGAGGAGGCCGGGGTTTGATAAGGAGAGCTATAGACAGTAAGTTTTATCCCCGTCCTGTGTTTCTGCAATAGCCAAAGGTCACGGCACCAATACCCCCAGACAATACCGCCAGGTCTACGCCTCCCCAGACTGGCCTTCGGCAGGGGCCAACCTCCCATGGATTCACGTAATTGACGACCACGAAATTTCCAACGATTGGTCTTCAAACACTACGGGCGTTTACCCCGCGGCGATAGACCCCTTCAACATCTATCAACATTCTGTCAACCCCCCTCCTGTCCGTCCGGCTGGTGACCCCTACTACACCTTCGACTATGGTTCCGCGGCTAGCTTCTTCATGCTTGACACACGCACCTACCGCTCTCCCGTCCACCTCCCTGACGGCCCGGAAAAATCCATGCTTGGCGCACGTCAAAAGGCAGATCTCCTGCGCTGGCTGTCTCAAGGCAGCGAGTGGAAAATAATCGCCAGCAGCGTCCCCTTTACTAAAAATTGGCGTGTAAACGGTCGGGACACATGGCTCGGATACCTTCACGAACGCCGGGAACTCCTCGAACAAATGTGGAAAGTCGGTGGCGGGCGAGTAGTCATCCTTTCCGGCGACCGCCATGAATTCGCCGCAACGGCTTTCCCCCCACCGCCGGATTCCGGGTACTCAATCGCTAGCACTGTTCACGAATTCTCATGCTCTCCATTGAATCAGTTCTATTTGCCGGTTAGGACATATAGGCAGCTCGACAACGAGGATTTGCTGATCAAGTATGTTCCTGACGGAAATAGAAAGTTTGGAGCTATTACGGTGGATACAACGAACGGAGCGCAAGGTGTTTTGAAGTATAGGCTTGTGGTTGATGGGAATGAGGAGTGGAGTTGGGTGCTTACTGCGCCGAGGGCTGTGGAGGGGAGGAGGAAGTAGTGGAGTTGAGGAATATAAGGCAAAAGGGGGTATTTTGGGGGGTTTGCCTACTCTTAGATAGATTATTGGAGGACTGGATAATGTCTCTTTTCTTTTTACTAGTCCTAGCTTTGCCTCGGTTATTGGATGGCACAGTACTCGTAGTTAGTTGCGTTGTTGTGCATCTGTTTTCCCGAGAACCAATTGGATAATAGTGGAGCATCGGTATTCGTGCTTGAGCACAATCCTTTACGGTTACTGGAGCCTCTAGCGACCAAATCGCTAAGACGGACCATCGTAAGCTGGGTAAACTCGAACCACCGCTATTCATGGTAGCCACAGTTTCTCTTAAGGCCTAATCCCGTGGTAAATGCGCGTTCCATAAATAGTAGCCACCATAGTTAATAACGGTAGTCTATGCAAGAAAGAGATTGCAACGAAAATACAAAAACCAATTGAATAACACCCTCCGCTCCAGCGCTCAGCCTCTCCCGAGAGTAGGTGAACCCTGCCTATGAAAGAAGTCGATCTGGAGATGACGAAGTGAGCGTCTGCAGGCACCGTCCCCAGCGATCTGCGAAAGTGACGATAGCAACGAAGGCCGACTCCCATAGAGAATTTCCGAACGAGAAAAAGGAAACTCGTATCTATCTATCCATTAATAGGGCGAAAGGGGTTCATCATCATCCGGTATTGTATTCTTCTTGGTCCCTAGTCTACCGGACCGCTGGGAGTCGTAGTCGCGGGGTCATGATGAATGCTATATAGTCTACTGCATGTAGGCGGCCTCTTGCGGGGAACCGCACGGTCATCAATCCAAAAACCAACCCGAAAATTTTCTCACCCGGGCACAGTCGTCCGGGTGGCCGTCCAATAGCTACGACAACATGTCACAGCAGATAACTTAAAACAAGGAAATCCGTTCATGAATAGTCACTGCTTCTCACTCGGTGAATCTTGTGGGTTGATTTGATGCGTCTGCTGCTGTGGTGGTGCGGACCGCCACTGTACTACTATAGTACCACTAGAATGCAATAAACCCACTGCACAGGTATACACCTATTACCAAAAACGCCGATGCTAACGAAAGTGTGATAGTACCTTCTCTCTCACGTGGATGTACTACGTAAGTTACTATGATGCTGTCCCCGTGAAAGCGGATATAAATCACCCACCGTCTATCGAAAATGTAATACCAAATAATATTATAATAGATGTGGGAAATATCCCCAAGGGGGATAGGATAGGATAGGATATATTCCCGTTGGTGATGATAGCGCTATTATGTGAAGGGGAAATTTTAAAGATATCGTAGAGGTCGGATTTTGGGGTGTTTGGATGGGGGGGGGGGGGGGCCGGGTTGGAGTGGAGTTATGTTCTACATTCTCCCCTTCCTGTTCTCCTCCTCCTCCTCCATGTTTTTTCAGCAGTGAAGAGCAGCGTAGAAGTCTGGGTGCATAGTGCATACAGCCTCTACCGGTATTGAGATTCAGTGCCTACCCTTTTATACCATTCCAACCTGGGGGCTCCGATGCGGGGATGATCAGCATGTGGCCCTGGGAGCGGCAGGCTCAATGTTGAGTTTCCGCCTTTCTAAACTCTTATACCAGAACTATTTTCCAATCCCCCCTCCCCCAACATCTAGTATGTATTATCATACAACTTGTGTTGGTAGGTATTGTGTGCACCCCAACCCCCCGCCCCCCCCCCACCAGAACACCTGCCAGCAGGCACCATTCTACTACCAAGGAGGGCAGGTGGACATCTCAAGCAGGATTCATAGCCAAATACAACATCATAGCATGATATGACTAGAACACTTTTGAGGTCCAGGTCTATACTATAGATGTGGATGGAAGCTCTTCTGCCATACTTAAAAATATATATAAAAGAGAGCTTGTAGGAGGGGCAGAAACTTTACATGAGGCCTTCAAAATATATTTTCCTAATTTGTAGTAACCCTTTACTGGCAAAAATAGTGATATGATAACAGAACCAACCAGTTTAGTACAGACTTTACAGGATGAGATGAAAATGCAAGCCACTAACATGGCTGTAAAAGAAAGTTGAAATAGTATTACTCTCAAGCTGAAAATAGTGAAATATTCAGCCTGTGATAATAATAATCAGACTAGCCCAATAATACAGAATGGTGGTAAACAACTCAAGCTTATTTGAGAATACCAATTGGTAACTCACTTTCAGGCATCCTATTATACAAATTAAAAGTAACATAAGCAATCAGAAAATCAAACAAGTAAATGAAAACAAAAAATAAATAAACAAAAAAAAGCTTGAACAATATAAACTACTCTTCAAGCGACCTTCATCTTACAAAATCTTTGTAGTAAGAAAGGAGAGAAATCAACCATGTAAACCAGGGTTATAATGAGTAGAAGAAGAGATCGTGTCAAGTGGAGAAAAGCAAACAAGTAGGCAATTGGTACTTCTGTGATAGGTCACTAACCTAAATGCTCAAGTTTGCAATCTCAACTGATTCAATATTAATTAGCAATAGCATAAACTCAGGGTAAAATAATAGGAAAAGCTTACAATTGTGAAATACAAGTACCTTTTGTGCTGGAGTTACCGTATCCCAGTAACTTGGGGATATGCTCCAGAGGAACCTGAATGCTTGCTTCACAATATGACTCAGTTGGTCATTCTAATATGAAACAATTTCCAGCACATCATCACCAGTGACTTTGTGAGCAACTAGTATATTGTAAGCATCTATTACCCTTAACAACTAATTGACTCAGACAAGGTTAGTAAAAACTATAAGTTTGTCTCATGACCAAGTGTAGCTGTGGGTGGAGGAAACTACCACTTGCAGAATCTGCCAACTCAACCACTTACACCTTATTCCTATTCCCAAATTTGCTGACTTTGCCCTTCAGCCTTGATATCATTTTCACTGATATGAGAGTGCCAGTATCATGACTGTTTGCTGTATTACTTTACTTTATAATATCAATAGCTCTCCTGTAAATAGCCTTCAGAACAATGAAGGCAACAATCTTGAGTTTCAGTTCTTTTGTTGCTGCATTCGGTTTCATTTTCAATTGACATGCTTTTTTTTTTTTCAATCTTCAACGCATCTTTGGTATTTTTTAGATTGTCATACTTGCAACACACTCATGACTTGCATGACAATCATGTGATAACCTGTGTGATGACTTCTAAGTTCAGTGCAAGGTATGATATCCCATACATGGGATATCCATCCTTCCCAGATTATAGCATATCCATTTAGCTATTTGTGACAGGAAGGCCAATAGTTCATATTCTTGTACAAGTCAATCCCCTCCTATTTGGGCCTAATTGACATTCTCATTATTTTCTCTTGAAGGGGCTACTAGTGCTACTTTTCTTTTCCTTCCTGGTGCCTATATTATATCCTATCACAAGTTTAAGCCAGTTCTATAACTCTTATCTTTTCATAAAACACTATTAACAGGAATCTACTTACCAAGCAGTTTATCTTTCCTGTACTATAGTTTATAAGAATTAGTAGATATTAAGACTAAAAGAAACTTGTTAGGAAAGAGTGAGTTACCATCCTTTGACAGCAGCTTTGCTGCAAAAGTCCTGGTGCATTTCTATTAATATACTCATTATCTTGATTTCAGTAATACTGCGTATAGTGAAGTGTAGTGAACAAACTCTTTCCAAAGTTTATATTTGTTGAATTGGAGGATAAATGTTGTGTGTTGTGTGAAATTGAGAACGTGAGGAAGGCAGGAAGTTGGAGAGAAAATAGGTGATTGCGGCCTCTTATATGAAAAATCAGGTTGTGATAAGAAATACCTACTGTGTACATACTATCACTCTTGTACTGAGATTTTGATCATGTGACATGCATATTTTAATCATATGAGCTGCATATTTTGACTGCAAAAACGCTGTATACCTTTTCAATAACTAAGAGGTATAGAAACTATGCAGTATGGTACATATAGTTCTAGTCGTCTATAATGTTTACCAAGTCAAATGCAATGGGGGTGCAAGTTTGCCATGCAACTACAAGGTAAACTCTCAGTATTTGCTATTGTAGGGTTTATGTTTTAATTTTTGCTATTAAATAATACGATAATAATTATATTATATACGTTATTTTACAATAACCTAACATCCTCTGTATCATAATATCACAAATAACAAAAAAGACCCTAAATCCTTCAAATACGCATATTTCGACCTATGATACTATTTTCCACCACACCTGCGTCCCCGTTGCATCAGACTTGGTGAACATTGCAGGCGACCAGAATCATATATAGAATAGCAAACATAGGACTACCAGTTCCGTTAACCACACCGATCAACAAATAACCCCCACCCGCACCACCACCACCTTACCATATCATACAACGAGTATGATATGATAAATAAGTCAATCACTGCGCCAAAAAAACAAAAACACCACAAACCGCAACCCCAAAACCGGTGAGCAGATGCGGAGGCAATAATCACCCCCATCCACCGAGTGACACACCATGACCCTTCCACAATCCCCATCACGAACCATCACTCTCAGATCACTTCTTCCTCCCCAGTCCAGCCCCCCTTCCTGTCCTGTCCTGTCCTGTCCTGTCTTGCCAAGTGAGTGAGTACGGTATTGTCGTACATGTCTCCACACTCGTGCACCATCCGCTATTATTATCATTCTATCCTACCGTATCATACCTCGCCTGCTCGGGAGTACCGAGTACCAAGACGTAAAAACAAAGCACTACAATTTTTTTTATAGATCTCCTTTTAACAAATCGAGTAAAGGTAGCCGATCAGGACCCATTAACCATGCTTCTACATTCCAGATACTTGTGCAATACGGGACGGGGAACCTCAAGGACGGGTACCTTGAATAGGTGTTATTGAATGGTAGGGGGTAAACTGGGGTAACTACAGCAGTATCTGATTACGGTACCCTGGCAGGGTATACGCGTTGTGTTTGTCATGGTGCAAGTACGAGTACACGTACAATAGAGTGGTTGCGACGACCCTTACTTGGCATTGTAGAGGTGAGTGACTTATTAATGGGGTGAGAGGAGTATTTATTTACAGGGGGGGGGGGGGGGGGGTTGGTAATAACAGACTAAGAATTAAAAGTGGAGTGGGGGTATAGTACAAGTAGTGTATCGCTAAGCATATTATAAACAAAAGAAAGGTTTGTAAGCGGCACGGCCAAGGAAGATTCCGCTGAAGGCAAGGGACCGAGTGAAAGTGCTCGTACCATCACAAACCTCATGTCAAAAAATCCTATAAACAAAAAAAAAGTGAAACCATCCGGGAAACGAAAAAAACGAACGAGAAAAAACAGGAGAGAGAAAACCATTCCTGTGTTCCAGCCTCATAATCATCACCAAGCGGTGGGAGAGTAAAAAAATAAATGAATGATCAGAGAATGATCAGAGCAAGATCACTCCTTAGAACCTGTAACCCTCCTAAGCATATCCATAAACCCCCTAATCCTCCCCCTCTTCTTCCCTCCCGGAACCCCGCCGCTATTCTCCACCGTCGAACCATTCACCTCACCACCCCGCGCCTCATTCTCCCTCTTCTTCCATTCCCGATGCGCATCCACCAGCACCAAATCCCCATTCGCTCCACCCTTCCTACTGTTCCTCCGCCGCTTCTCTTCAGGATACTTGGCCGGCGAGCCCGGCAGACTGCCAGAATTCGTGTGTTTATGATGGGCGCTGCGGCGGGGACGGCGCATACAGCCACTGGTGGGCGGTGTGAGTGGTTGATCTGGGACTCGGTGCAGGGGTGTTGGAGGGGTTTGTGGGCGTGTGGTTGGGTTAGTTATGTCTACGCGAGGGGTTGGGCTTGGTGTCCTGGAGGTGCTAGAGAGGCTCCGGAGGATATGTGAAGCTGTGGTTGATCGCGGTCTTGTTGGGGGTCCCGTTGAGAAGGAGCGCCTAGGGGGTGTTGGAGTTTGAGTATGGTGGTCCCCTGGGCCCGGAGTATGTCTTGCAGATGCTGCCGCCTGATGTGTATGCATTGTGCCTGAACGCATTAGCCGACTGTGCGGGGTTTCGTCGAATGTTACGTCGGGGCCTACAGGGCATGAGGACGAGCGGCCGGCTGTGCGTGGTGGATTGGCGGTGGCGGTGGAGAAGGTTGTGGTGGCTGGGTTTGGGGAAAGGCGGCCGGTCGAGCCGAAGGTTGGAGATAGTGGGGCGGCGTCGTTGAGGGAGAGGCTGTTGCTTGACGCCAAACCTTCTCGGAGGGCGACCCAGATGCCTGAAGCCAGGATGAGCATGCGGATGTAGTCTGATGTCTTGATGTACAAGCGCTCCTCCGAGCCTGGGGAAGATGGGGCATCTTGCACCGGAGACGAGGAGCGGGAGTGGGTGGGTGTTGTCACTGGTGAGGTTAAGTTTGCGGCGGGGTAGTGGTCGTTGATCTCGATGGTCTGCTTAACTAACGTAGCAATGATCGGGTGCTTTCGGGAGTCCGGATTCACAAGGGTGAATTGGAATCTCCGTTCTGCCGTGCTGTCCTCGGAATTGCTGCTCTGTGTCTGGGATGAACGGCGTCTGCCTGCAGTCGTGCCTACGCCTCTAGGGTTCCATCTCGCCGTTACCACGCTGCCGTCCTCCTGATATGCTGAGAACTCGTAGCCCCCAGAAGCGGTCTGCGTGACCTCCCATGGTGGGCCAGATTCTAGTCGTATTGCCGGGATCCTTGCCATTCCACCGCTCCCTCCCTTTCCATCCTCCCCAGCCGCTAGCGGTACCTTCTTGTAGTTTTGCGAAACTGTAGCCACAACCTGCCGTGAATTGAGCCCATTTGATCCATCCTCGTCTGCATCATCATCATCCTCATCTCCACTCCCGTACTCTTCACTAGTCAAAAACACGAGATCTTGGCTTCCCACACCGTGCTTGAAAAAGCGCCCACAAGTAGCCTTCAACCTCGACGCAAAAATTGAGGCAGGGAGAACATCCAGTGTCGGCACCGGCCTAGTAGTATTCGAGAGACGTTGCAGCTGCACCACCAGGTTCCTCGATGGCTTCAACGAGTGCCTATGCAGCAAGTGTGCGCTGGGCGGTGGTTGCGCCAGGTGGTATGCCGTCTTCGTGCGCGGGGGCTTTGTCAGCACAGCAGATGAAGGAGCTGGTACCAGGTCTTCAAATACAGTAGATACGTTAGAGGATACGGTCGATCGTGGTTGAATTCCTCCACTCATACTCCTCCTACGCCCTAAGGACCCGGACGAAGCTGATCGAATTGGGGAATTCGCAGTTTCACCTGTCGTTGTATTTGTATTATTCGAGAATTCGTGCCCATGCGCTGCAGCCGCATCTGCTGTGAAGAGGGTCAGGAACGACATCACCCGCGTTGCCAACCCCCTTTGACGCCCGGCCCCGGGAGTCAACGATGACGAAAGGCGCTCGATTGGCTGTCGTACTCTAGGTGTTGCCGCTGCACTGTCGATGATGCTGTGCAGTAACGAGTGGAGGAGAAATAGTCCGGCCAATACTCCCAAAGTTGGGCTCAAGCAGGCCAGGGTGGTAATGGTGGTGGTGGTGAATACCGTACCTGGGGTATTCCGGAGGAAGAGAAATGGACGGCCACGATTGTGGGAATGGTGGTGTTAATGATAGCAGGGTGGGTGGTAGATAATGGATAGGGGGGGGTTTGGCTATAGTAACCGATTCAGCTGGCCGGCTGGGCTGAGGGTAGGTATGATACAAGTGGGCAGGTTTGGCGGTGCGATGCCAGTCCCGCACGGCAACGGGTCGTAATTTGTTACAAGGGATACGAGATATCTGGGGGCCCAAACTTGACGGGCGGCAGATATGAATGTTGCAGACCAGAGGCTGTGGTGTGGTAGATACACTTCAAGGGGGGCGCAGAAGTTTGTATGAAATGATATATATGTATGCAAGGTGGTGGGCTACCATATCATGCAATACCATGGACTGAAGAACGGCGAGGGGAAGGTTGGGACTGGATGGAGAGGGGGGGGGCTAATGTATGTATATAATGTCAAAGTCGAGGTAAAGTCTGTCCCTGTAGCGGCGACCACGGACCAAGATGAAAGGCATGCCCGCTTTCCACTTTTGCCCGAGTATGAGTGGTGTGAAGTGGGAAGGAGGGGGAGAAGGCAAGAAAAGGGAACTGGGGAAGGGGGAGGGGATGTCCGATGGAAGTGGGCGGGGGAAGAAAAGGGAGAACATTCCCCCTCCAAGACACCAGAATAGTTACTGTCCCAGCTGAGTCGTTGTTCGGCCCAAATGGAGTCCGGGAAGCGAAAAAGAAAAAAATGAATGAATGAATGAACGGAAAGAAAAAAGAAATAGAACATCCTTGCAGTAAGTTACGAGGGCTTAGCAATACTCGAGCAGGTGCAAGTGCCTGTAGCGTAGCAATGGGCGAGTAAACAAAAAAGATTCCAACTTCTTCTCTTTCCGAGCCTCACAAAATGACCAGGATAGCCAAAGGCGGTGGTGAGCCTGAGAGATCAACCGAACAGGACTTTATTAAACTCTGATGTTACGGATTGGTTTACAGCATCTTAATTACTCAGTAACGTGTTTCTCAAAATCCCAAGGCTTTCCTGTGAGAGAGAGGATGATGGATTTTGCTTTCAAAGCCGCCTTTTCGGTCCATTTTGGTTGCCCTGTACTCGGGTATCCTAACAATACATCAGGTGCTCTTTGTGATATCACATTTCGAGGTTGCATCGGCCCATTGCCCTGAAACCCATCTCATAAAATCCCGAAGTCTTTAACTCCGCCCGACTCACTGGCACACTGTCGCTTTTCTTACATCTCGTATGATAGCTTCGCAAAATATAGCGGAGAAGAGTATCAAGACATAATCTTTTTAATGTGGGGAACATTAGTTCTCGGGGTAGATGTTTTCTTCAGTATCATACATTTGACAATAGCTTATTAATAGTATGATAGAATGGAGAACTTGTATAATAAGAAATTCTTGAACATCATGCTGAGGAGAAACCTGAAAGGGAAAAAAAAGATTTAATAAAAAACAACAAATATTTTTTTGACTCAAAGTGAGAAAATAATATAAGAAATTTTAATCTTGATTTTTTATATAATATTTAATTAAAAGATATGTACTTTAAGAAAAGTTACAAGAAAGCTATAATAAAACAATCAATTGTATAAAATTAAATTTCTTATTAAATTTAACCAAAAATTGTGAAATATTTCAAATACAGAATCTAAAAAAAGGAGATATTTTATTTGATTATATCATACCTTAATGGAGTAAAAAAGGTAAAACCCTATTGAGTATAATTATATAAAATATAATATTTTTTTTTAACTTTTTCAACTTGTAATATTATCATTAAAAAAGATTTAGGCCCTGTTCAGCATGTATCATACCAATAAAAATATATTGTGATAAAAGGTGAAAATGTCATATATGCTAATAAAAATATTCAGTATTGCAAAAATATATCGATGTTCGGCAACTCTTTTATAATTTTAATAAAAAATAAATAAACATTACTATCCAAGATAGATTAGGGCAAAAGTAGAAAAGATTATTTGAATAAAAAATAATTAGGCAGAATATTATTCTCTATCAGTAGATTGAAAATACAAGTTGAAACAAGTTATCTTCAACTAAATAATATGATAATTATTAATGCTAAGAGTATAGTTTCCTGAAAATAGTTGAAAATGTATTTCATTGAGATTTTAACAATAAAGAACAATTGATATTAAAATGCAAGTATTATAAGTTCCTTCTGAAACAATATGAGACTATTTTTTATTGCATGTTTAGCATATAGAAATATAAATCATATCTTATAATATGATACCTAGTTCTACAATAAATATATAAAATAAAAATTTATAAATACAATAAACATTTATAATATTATGATATTTTTGTACATGCTGAACACACCCCTATATAAAAACTTTAATATCCCATAATTTATACTATAAAAGTCATTTTTATGCTTTAAAAGTAACATGCCAAACAGGGCCTTATAACAATGTCATTATTCCTATTTAAATCTTTTAATATATATTAGTTAAAAAGTGCTATGTTTTTTTAAAAGAGATAGTATCATACTTTATAAAAGTATAATATAAGTTGAGAGCAAAAATTATCTACTTCCTGTATTTTAGCTTCTATTTACTAGTTTAATTAGAATAAAAATACAGAATAAGTAAGATTGGTCTTTAAGAACTAAAAACATTTATTACTATAATTTATAATAATATAATATATATCTGATATAATTTTTATATGATTTTATATTGTATTATTAAAGAGGCTACTAACATAATACTAGTATGTTAGATAATAGACTTTAAACTAGTAGCTACAAAGTTGAATAAGATATTAATATTTATAGTAAAAAGTATACTAATAAGATTCCTTTAAACTAGAAGAATAGTAGTTGTGAAGTATGATAATGATACTATTAATTCTTTTCCTCTATTAGTAGATTATTTTTATTCTATTTTTATTTTTATTTTCTCAAGTTATAGTTCTTCATATAGGCAAAGAACCTGGCTTTAACCATGGAGTGCAAAGAGCACAATAGAGCCAGTGTAGAATGTGTAAGCCTTGATACTAAGTTAACCTACTCCATAACCTGATAGCTATCAGTTGAAAAATCTGTTTGATTGAACTCACGTGTCCGGGTTTTTAATCTGACTGACTGGCCTACTTACCCGTTTTCATCCCTTGTAGCCAGCCCTGGACCTTACGACCGGCTCCCCAATCACTCATCTTTCCACCCTTCCCCTCGTACTCGCTATTGTTCCAATCAGATGAAAGAAAATCAGAATTCATAATCCAATCCATTACCGCAAACTAAAACCAATCAATACACTTCACAGTTTAGGTTCCGGTTTTGGGCTACAGCTCAAAATGAAATGCAATAAACTCGCTCGTCGTGCTCTTGAACATGGAATGGAAATCTTCACCTCGCAATCAACTCCCATATCCGGTATCGTGGGCCTCGAGTGCTAGTAGAGCGCAGCATGTAAGGTTTTTTTGCTTGCTTCACTCTCGCCATTTTCCGCCCACCTCCCACCAAATTAAACCACAGCCACCCAAATCTCACGAGCACACTGCCTGTGGGGCAACCCTCTCCACCTACCAAATATCGTGTCATTGCTTTATCGCACTTCATATTATATTGCTTATCTCTAGCCGTTGGGCCCCGCCGAGCCCCGCCGAGCCCTGCTCAGGGAACAATTTTCTCTTAGCGTGAACTCTATCCAGATTTTAGACTAAGGGCATGTAAGTTGCTATTTACGAACTTCTTGTTCCTGTTCTCTCTTTTGTTTGTTTGACCGTTTTGTTTGATTGTTTGCGGTTCCCGTGAGTCTCGCTTACCGGTACTGGATGGATGATAACCTTTAAGTTAAGCTTGCCGACCGAATTTGATGAATGGATGAGCAAATGGGTGTCCTGGGAATGGACGGATGAGGGGTGATGGATGGATGGACGCTGGATGGATGCTGGATGGAGGGAGGTTTCACTTCTCCCTTCATCCTCGCTCACTACCAGCCACCATAGCACCAGCACTCGTCCCCAGTAAGAAGTCTGCACCCGGGAGCAGAGGGTGTAAACCCCACGTTGAGGAGAGGCGAGATATCCTTGAATACCGGTACCCTTGGAATATCTTTGTTTTCCTACATGTCCGGGTGCATCTCGCTGGGATGAGTACGGTACCGACAGTGGTGGTCCAGTCCCTCATCACCTTGACATCTCGCCGTGATCGCGAATCCCCACTCCGAATCTGCAGTTCCTCCTGACCGTGCCTTAGGCGCAAGCATCGCCAGTGTAACTTTGACATGAGCTACCGTAGCACACGCGGTGCGGATGTCGATCACATAAAGCCTCCCTTTTATCTAACCTCCCTTCCCTCCTTCCCAAACCCGGAGCGAGCACTAGATATCACGCCGGATAACTTTGTCTGTTAGATCTTGAAAATAAGCGATCCTTTACCTTCCTTTCATTCTCTGACCCTGGTTTATTTTTCAAAAGTGAACTCCAATCCACTGGTACAATGCAGTACCGGTACTGTGTTAGTACTAGTGCACACCCATCCCATCCGCAATCTTTCTTCCCACCAACCTTCTGGATAGCCTTCCCTGCGCATAAACAATGCAATGAAGCACAACTCAGCACAAGCATCCCAAACGCAGCCAAGCCCTTCCCCTGCCCATCCAAAAGCCCAGCGCATCCCGTTTCCACCACCACCGCCACCACATATCGCTTACGGAGCCGCACTGCCTCGCTTCCCTCCCATTCATCCAACAAACCATCCTGGAGTTCAGGTCTGAGGACCCCTAATCTATTATCCTCCTTTTTCAACCCGTCGAGGATGTTTCCTACTACTACGATGCCACCCATACTGAGAAATCCATTCAAGGAAATGGAATAATAAGCTCATGGCACAAACAAATGCAAGGCCATCAATCGCCTTGCGTCCCGGAACCCAAAGTCATCCGCACACCCGCCCACGCGGGTCGGAGTTCGGATAGCGTGCTTCCGGGGCCCGAACTTCAAGCATTCGTGCAGTACCATCCGTCATCTGCCACGCTACGGTCAGTGCAGTACCGGTATACGGTAGTACAACTAGAATGGCCCACGGGCGGTAGGAGAATTTCGCGGAATCCTCCGGCGAGTTCTTTTTTACATGGTTGGAGATGGAAAGAAGAGTTTACTGCCTGGGGGAATTTTTTGGTGGAGTTTGGTAGCATGGAGATGGAAATGCAGACGATGACAGTCACTACCGACGCTCGTATGATAGCAGGAGCGGGGGAAAGACACCTCTCAATTGCGCTCACCGGATGGTAGGTCAATGTAGGTTATTCCCGGCGCATAACCCCTCCACCCCTCCCAAAAGAAAACCCTCCGAAAAACCTCGCATTCAACCCCCGTTCCACTCGGCGCAAGAATTCCCCCGATTCGTCACGTTTTATGGATTACTAATCCCGACAAGGGGACAAAAGGAGACGGGATGGGGTCACAGAGAGTCACTCGTTTTGGCTTTTGGGATTCCGGGCCTGGGGGGATGGGAAAACTTATGCTTGTTTGTGCACTAGGAGGGAAGCAGGTAGGCTGAGCTGTGGGGTTGGCTGGTGTGCCGGAAGGCGTGAATATGGTAAAGTGGGATCTTGGTAAGATTGATTAAAGTTCTCTTTTAACCATTTTCACCCGATTACAAACTAAAATTTGACAGGAATAGGTTAAAATACTCCAGGTTTCCGAGATATTTCCTAGCTGGGACGAAAAGTAAGCTTTGTTATGGTATGGGTCATCCTTACAGAGACTCATCACATTCGTAGATGGTGGATGGACTGCGCATTTACTCGCCTGGAGCGTTTCCTTAACGTCCGTATCACCACTCGTAATTACCTTCTGTCCCGAGCACTGGGCGCAAGGCTAGGCAACGAGCGTTATTCCCGGAACGGAGCAACTAAACCCCATACCATAGTCCCTTTCCTTTCCATATCGCACCTACCAGACCAACCCGTTCTATGCTCTATCTTACACCTCTAATTTCATTCCATTTCCTGGGTATGATTTGTTGGTCCTTTTCCTCGGACTTAATTCCCCTCCCTCTCCCCGCTCACCCACCCACCCATCTATCTACTTCGTCGGTTGGTCAGTATGTTGCCTTTCCACCACCACCAAAAGATCCGAGAAAAAACAAAAAACACAAATTAAGAGCCGGGAATGGGTTAGAGATACGGTATATGATGCACGCGGTTTGTGGTTAGGAGGAGGAGTATGTATTACCATTGGAAGAGGGGGGTGAGTGGGTTGGTAGCCTGGCAATTTGTCATGTATTTAGTGCAACGTGTTTGTCAATGGATGGCAGACATTTTACCTTCTCCACGCCTTCTTTGCCTGGAGTGCTGTTTTCTGGATACCGGTGGTCTGGTATGGGCAAGGCCGGTGAGGATAGGGCGTCTAACCTTCCTTAGCCTGATCCGTTCTCTGGTGTTATGGTACATACTGGTCTCAACTTGCATAAAGACCCTGGAGCTTTCTCTGCTCTTGTCTGAACTACCGGGAAGGTAGTTTAGCTACCGTAGCTTGTGGATGCGCTGCTACCACTTTTTACCCCCGGGATTTACTATATTTGATTGGTAAAATGTGTTGGTTATTTATCCGCTATGGAGTCACTCCCCCGGGCTCGTTAGATATCATTCCTTTGGAGAGGAGAAGGGGGGGAAATGAGGAAGGGGTGGTGGCTGTTTTACTAGCTATTGCTTTGTAAGGTATCATAGTCGTTGGATTGTTTCCGTGATGATTGGTTTCACTATCGTTACGCCCATTTTACTTGTACTTGGCTGGAGAGGAGGGGGGGGAGGGAAGGGAACGGGATCCGCAGGCAGCAAGATAGGTCAGTGGCAGTTAGTGGAAGAATGATAGTGTCGGCAGTGAAGACTCGCAAGTTCAGGTACCGCGATGCCAACACGTTTACACCCTTTATTGAAGGATTGGGGGGGCAAGACATGATAGTACAGTATAATACCATCCTGCACATTCATTCCCCTTTTCCATATGCCACAACAACATAAGTGACAAAACTTCCGACTCAACCAGTACCAACACTTCCGCACCACTTCCACAATACCAATGCTTTCGACACTAGCCACGTAATCTCCCCATTCGCCAGTGTACCGCTTCGCCTGGGGTGTTTGGAGGAGCCATGCGGGAGCTTGAAATTAACATCCGAGACCTAGGGGACATACAGCACAAGAGGCATAGACGCAGCTGACGCGGGGAGACATGGATGCCAAGATGGGTACCAGCGGGGCATATGGAAACCACCATACCGTACCATGATAAGCCAACGTAACCTCAGGAGCTCTAAAGCTACGGTAGGTTGGATTCCCGGGGGGCTTCCTCGTTCTGCGAATTCCTTTGACAAGAAAGCACGCGGGGCCCAAAGCACCTATGAGCAAGGTGATACAAGGAATAAGTAGTAGTGAGAAGGAAGGGAGGGAGAAAGAAAAAAAGGCTTTTGTCCCACACTTTCCTATAAACCGCTGTATAATACGAGTGATCTGGTGTGACGCTACGGTGGAAAGGGGGGACCACATACCGGGCCGGTCGCGAACTGTTTGAAGCTATTATCGATTCTGCGAGTAGCTGGAATGTGAGCGACTAGCTGATGAGTACTGGATGTGGTTTGTTGACTTGGTTAGTGTCGGTACTATGCTGGATCGTCTCCAGTAGGGCTTGGCATCGGACGCTATGAAAGGGAGATATTGGTTTGAGGTTTCTATGGAAGGGTCACGGGGATGGCCTGTTTCATGGAGAGTTGGAGACTGGGCCTTTGGAAAAGATTTCGGAACTTGGGGGGTTCTTTTTCTTGCCTTTCCCCCGTATCATACTTACATGCTTTCCTCATATCTCCTGATGGAGTTTTACGAGTGATGTGAAATGAAGGGCGCTGCAAGAAATCTCGCATCAACAGTTGGAAGTGCCTTCTTGACCGAGTCGCTATTAAAAAGTGGAAGGTGGGGAAGCGGGCCGTTTTGGGGGGTGGGGGTGGGTGTGCTGTTTGGAGGTTGGAGCGGGCCGGCGAGTATAGGGAATGAATGAAGGAGGATTGTGGAATCTATGTAGATGCTTACAATGCAAGCAGTGCACTTTGCTCTAGCTTCAAGCTCATGGCGCTGGGAATCCTGGCGGTGGGTAACTTCCCTTTGTGGGGTGTAGGAGGACCTTACGTGACACCATGGGTGTCGGGAGCTGTCCTAAAAAAAAGAGGTTCAATTCATGATTGGTACGAGAAACTGCCCTTCGACAATGAAAGCGATAGCAAAGGAACGAAAAGAGTGAGCAGGGAGATGCTAAACCTCGACCTCTAACAGGTTTGTCAATCGTATTTAGCCTACATATTCGAGCAGATATCATATGCCCGGGTGTCCTGTGCATGGCAAACTCTGAAATTCTCCTCACGCCCCCCCCCCCGCGGTCCTTTATATCGTGCGGCTGAAACGTGCCTCTCACGGGAGCACACAACTTTGTTTATCCACCGCTGGTGAACCCATTTAATTTGGACACCCCATATCGATGAATGCCTCACCATCCTAGGGAGTTGGGAATACGGCTACTATCCTGGCAATGATTGTGGAATGCGCCTAAACTTGTTATTGATAGAGGCAGCAGATAAAACCTGAAGATTCATTCCTGAGCAGAAGGCATATCCACAAATTAAGCTTAGAGATCCCTACCCGTGCCATGCATTCTCTTTGTTTGACCAGATTCCGGAGTCGAGATCTGCAGACTCGGGGGTAGAATCATGGAGCATCACTCATCCCAGGGGTCTGCTGTTGTTACAATAGACCTCCGGAGGTGCTCTCCTTATTTCTTACATTGTTCTATGTATACGCTTGAACCTTGTGCTATGCGATGTTGTCCCCTCTTGTTCCCAGAAGTTCCCAGGTGCTGCGTATGCATTCCCAGTGTTTGCTTCTCTGCATAGTTCGTTGCTTTCTTTCGTTTCTTCTCTCTTTTCTTTCTCTTAATATAACAACCGCTTCTTGAGAAACAATTCACAGCAGCTGTCCATGTTTGGAATGCCTACACTTGCAGATAGCAGTGCACGTATGCGCTGGAGGGGCACGCGAGCATTGAAAGTTTTTCTCCTATAAAATCTCCTTCCTTCTTGTCTTTCCTCTCCTCTCCTCTCCTCTCACTTTCTTTCTTTTCTCAACCTATCTCATATTTCCTTATCCTCTTTGATCCAAATTGCTCTCGTTACTTCTCTTCACTCCGTAAAATCCTTGAGTCCGATCATTACTTCCGTTGCAAACAACACCTCTGTTTTCAACGATCGCCCGCCGTCCCTCATCCCCCCCGGCCATCTTCTTTTACGAGGCCTTGGTATAACTGCGGTAAGTATCCAGAATTTTCTAATAGGAGTTGCTTGCATATACTAAGGCGAGAATTTGGTTTAGTCCTAGTATGATACCGATACTATGAGCAAACGATAGCCCGCCGAAACCGGACCAGGCTTTCCAGCCCCGGGTTCTGTGTCTTGGAAAATTCCATAAGCTCAACAAAGTTAAAAGAAATCCGGTCCTACTTTTACAGAACGTTTTACTGATTGGCTATTAGGATGCGGAAATTTTTAGAATCCATTTTGCCCATTTGGGGAGAAAAAGTCGATGGCGGACCCTGTTGCGGGGGGTAAATCGCGTAACGGTCGAAAAACAGTCGAACTAGACTTGGGCTCAACTAAAGGGTAGGTAAAATCAGAAACCTCATTCGCTCGTCATATGATACTTAAAACTAACTAACTAAACATAAGTCTATAATATAGGAGTAATAAAACCATCTCAGTCATTCTATCGTCTGCCATACCTATCAATCTCTCCTTCATGCATGATCCTATTTGCCTGCGTACCTCCGTAAGATTAATAAAGGAAAGACATAACCAGGAACCCTTCCGCCTACCCATCCGCCGCCTACGCCTATCCCTCCCCTATCCTTCCGCCTGGAACAAATGAAATCACTACGGCCTGTTTGGCAAAAATGGAACCGTTCCGTTATTCCACCATTTCTGCTGTAAAAACCGCATTCTCTCCGTTTTGAAACGGAAGGAAAGGGGTCATTTGTATGGGGGAACCGAACGGAACCGTTGTATCCAAACAGGGCCTAAAGCTATTATCCCGCCTTGTCCCTCATCTGTCCGGTTTCTTTATCTCTGATAACTATCCGCTTCCGTCGACTCTGACAGGGCAAACGATAGCCCGCCGACACCAAGCCAGGCTTTCCGGCCGTTCGGTGTCTTGGGAAATTCACAAACTTGACAAGGTCAAAAGCAGTCCGATCCTACTTTTACGGAACGTTTTACTGATTGGCTATTAGGATGAGGGAATTTTCAGAATGCATTTTGCCCATCTGGGGGGAAAGGATCGGTGGAGGATTCCATCCACCTACTCCTTGGGGAGGACGCACTGGCAAATGTTTGTGTTGCCGAGCCAATGGGCTGGTGATTGCTATTGGGCTGCAGCTACAGTTGCAGCAGGAAAAAATATGTTTAACAATTGTGGAGAACGGGGAGGTGAAAGGGTCCTGTTGCCTACTGGGTGCAGGTTTGGGAAATGTTAAGGGAATTGTCAGTTAGGTTTTAACATGATAGATACCATAGTGGTAATCCACTAGCCGGTAGACTCTTGCAATATAGAAGAGTATCCCTTATCATGCTATAGCACGTGATATTTGAATAGGACTATTTCACTATTTACACTGTTATCCTAGGGTTAAGGAAAGAAGGCATATTGTGAAGTCATTGCCAGATCTCTAAAAAATTTATAGAACCCTTCTGTTCCTTATTTAGTGGATACGTACACAAGGTTTCAACACTCAGTATTGTGGTTTCTCGATAGTTGGTAAGTCCATGGTTGAGCGTGTACTCGCCGCTTGGCTGTCAACTGGAGTTCTTTGTTACCGGCCTTTTGGATCGAGTTTGCCACTTGTGTTTGATGACGGCGTGACATGGTGAGTGGCCAATTTCTCTCCGTAATGGATGGTATTTTAGACGTTTCCTTAGAAGAACTGCATTACTGGGGGCATTAGTCCTGATCACCAGCAGGGTCATTCTAGGGATGCGCTTAGTGTCTACTTTTACAAGCAAAAGCTGGGCCTGGAGCCAGGCAGTGGATCTTCAGGGCCTTGACAGCCGGCCATCAGCCATATAGCGGCCGATTTAGGGGCAGTTTTGGAAAGGGCTGGTACTATGCACAGAGCCCGCTGTATTTATCCGGGGGGGGGGGGGGGTGTGAACTTGCGGAACTATGTCTGAACCGAGTGATCGTCCATGTTTCTTCGAGGCTGGGTTCCTGATTTAGATTAAGGAAAGTTTTTGCAATATTGCTGAGTGTTATGATATATCGAAAGTTTCTCTTATTGGCTGTTCCGTTGGCCTTTGTACCTGCTGGGCTATGTTGCTTTCTGGTGTAGGGATGCATATGTGTATGCAGAGTATGCATTCCTACACCCCGATGATTTCCTTATGCATGCTTCCATATATAGTGCCTGGCTTCTCTTACTTCTATTCTCTTCTTCGCACTCAACGAACTTCCTCTTCCGCTTCGGAATTAACGAGGGCCGTTCTCTGAAACTCCGCTGAGCTCATTCACTTCGTATAGCACAATTCCTAACCTTGAGTGGAGAATGTCTTCTGGAATGGACAGCGCTGCGTTAAGGGTTCCGAGAGACCGGCCGGTCCTGAGGTGCTGGAATTAAGCTCCATTTTTTGGCATCCTGAGCTGCGGATAGTGCTCGAGCAGTTTTTCGGGGGTAGCGGCGTCCCATTGGTAATCTGCAAGAGGAGAATACCTCTCGTGTCGTGCTCGATGGTGGTCGGTAAACTGTTTCCTCAACTCTCTGAGTTGGCCTTGAGCCTCTGCTGCAAAAACCTGGACGGCCAAACAAAGTTATATGTCGTTGGGATTATCTCCTCTGGTAAGGTCTGGTGCTTTTTCCCCCTTGCATCCCGGCTTTTTGCTGTGTGTTTCTCTGCTCTTTCAAGAGTGGAGAATTCTCACCTGCATATGACACGGTTCGATTAGGTTTTGGTATGAGAGCTGGGTCTACAGAAATAAGGAAGGCGAGGGAGCATTGATCGGTATTGGTACAGATAGATGTGGGGAGGAATATGCTTGCCCAAATCTTGGCTTGCATCTACATCCCCCATCGATGTGGTTACTATAAAAACTCGAATATTCACCCAAGATCACTCGTCCACTCTTGCGCCGGAACAAGAATTCATCTTTTATTCTCACATACCACGTCCTAAAGATACTAAAAAGCAAATAGAAGGCCTAGCCTTCACTAAGAAATAACCAAAGAAGAAGAAAAAACACAAGAAAAAATCTCCCTGAAATGAAGAAACAAGAGCATCCCTCCTCCCCCACTCCCTAACCCGGCATCCCAATTCATTCGGAAAAGACAGTCTTAGGCCCCATCCACCCCGACCCATCTCGGCTCACCCAAGAACCTTCAAAGCCCCCGAATTCGCCGCGTTCTTACACTTGGTCAAAGCCCTCCCGTACTTATCATCGTCATCCCCACTCCCATCCTTGGCCTCCTCCCCAAACCGCCTTCCAGAAGCATTATTCGCCAGGTCCATCTCCTTCTCGGCGGCCGGCCCATCACCGCCCTCTTCATGCAAGTCGGCGAAAGTCTTGGCGGTATCCTTCCCCATGTCGACGGCCATGCGGGCGTTCCAGTAGCAGTGGCGGAATGCATCGCCCTTCCCGTTGTGCAGGGTGGCGGCGGGGAAGTTTTGCTGCGCGGCGCTGAGGGCTTCATTAGCGTGGCCCTTGGCCTTGTTGCAGACGTTCCAGCGGGAGGGCCAGAGGCAGTAGCGGGTCTCGGCGCCGCTGGCGGAGTAGCCGCGGGCGGCGAGGGCGGAGGTGGAATCAGTTGTGGTTGGGAGGGCGCTTGCGGAGGTGGCCGCTGCGATGAGGAGGAGGAGCTGAGTGACGCTGGAGAGGAATTGCATTGTTGCTGTGGGGGTTGGTATTGGGAATATATATATAAAAAGAGTGACTTTCTTTCGAAGAAAGGAAAAGAGTGTAAAGTATAGTAGAGATCGTGTGGAAAGATGCTGATAGCAGTGGGTGGAAGGAGAGTGGTTTGCTGTTGTTGTTGATGATGATTCCTGATGGGCGGTTTGGTCCATATTTATACTTTATCCTGCTGTACCAATGACTTCTTCTACTATGGGTTCTTCTACCATGGGTTCTTCCATGATCTCTCGTGAGTTTTTAGAGTGATAGTACTACTTGCACATGTTTGTCGTACCGCCAAGAAGTAGTCTATGTGCAACCTTCGTATTCTACGGTATTACCGGTAGCTAGAAGAATTGGGTAGCGTCTTGGCAGGGTGTGATCGCCTGGGTACAAGTGGATTTTGAGAAGATTGTTAGCTTGGCAAGTGAGGCTTCTTGATAGCAATTAAATCGACCTTCCTATTCCTTCTTTGTCCACTGCTAGGCTTTCTAGGGAACTTTTGTTCCGAAACGGATAACACCCCTGCGCGGGGATACTCAATTTTTCGAGCTAATACGGTACTCCCTCTCTAGGTTCTTCACCATCTTATGGGGTGGCTGCGGTCAACTTAAGCGCGAGCACTAATGAAAATAGTCCAACAGATCTCTGTGTAACAGAGGTCAAACAGCCGCCAAGTGCCTACAAAATCCAGTAGCCGGCAGAACCAAGGAATTCATGAAACAATGCGTTCACAGGGCTCAGCTCTCAATACGAGCTTTTATTATTTACCGGAGGATCGTCGTTTAGAAATTTATGCGGAGGACCTGATTTCTTGGCGTTTCTGAAATTGTGTGCTTTATCGGGGCGCCCGGTCGGCCGCGTGCTGGTAGTTCTTGTGAAGACGAGATTGTAAGTGCGATACTGTACTAGTACTAGTACTCTCGGGGTGCGAAGGTCTTACAATAAGAGCGGAAGTAGGACTCACATAATATTATGATTTTGTTTTCTATATAGTTCTGGGCGGGGGTACCTGGCCTAGCGGTAGTCCGCCAAGCAGAATTACTCGTATTACTGATATTTATAACACAGCCGCACGAGTATAGTATGAGATGTGGCCTCACAGCCACTTCCTTTGTCCCCCGTTGGCTGGAAAGTGAGCGCTATGCCAGTGCGGTAATGACAAGTGTTTCTCTCTGCACGCTTGCTCATTGGGTAGGGATGCGCTCACAATTATCGTATCTGTGCCTTGTGCCTATCCTCAAGGATTGGCTTTGGTTTTTGGAGGAGACCCGGAAATTGGCTTGCCAATGTTATGGTGGGTGATCACCACGCTTTCACCATCTGTACCCTCCTGCAGGGAGATGTGTGCGAAACTCGTACTTTCCCTAGGTGTCTGCACTCTGCCGACTCTAATAATTTGATAGTCCTTACGAAGGCCCAATTGGCATCTTACGCTCTTTTGGGTATTGCGGTATTTGAATTACCATCCTCTGTTACCCGTGTGCAACTTTCGGTCCAGGGGAAGATACCCTTTTCACAGAAATCGCAACTTTTAGGAATATCGGGGAGGCGCCGTATGCTCTAAGCTAAATGGAGGCATAAGACTTTTAATTTTTAGTTTTGAAGTAAAAGCGGTCCATCTCTGATAGTACCCGTAGCCAGTCATGATTAGTGACAACACGGATCATATCGGCTTGCAGGTGTCTGGCAACCTTCGGCCTTCTACTTCAGTGGTACATGAATCCTTCTAGCTCTTACCTGCGTGTGGCCTAACGCATACCCGTATTTCCCCTTGTACTGATATTCTGGTTGTGCCAATTCCCCTGAACGAGAGAAAGTAGTGCGAAAAACAAGTTTGTTACCGAAATACATATATTCTCCTTTCTCTAGGTCATATTTCTTCCTCATGCCGGTGTTAGTTAAAGCAACTGGGCGGGCGCTTCGGCTCATTTGCGGGGGGATAGTCTTTACTAAAATAATGTCAATGGTCCTCTTGGTAGTGTAGTTAGCTACTAGCAAAGCCCCGATCAAGGCCTCGAGTGTTGGGATTTGCCCCGCTAAACATTAGCCTACGACAATTGTTTAGCTAGTTGTGGTGTTTGCACGTATAGAATTTCCTTTCCTTCCCCCTCGTATTCCACCCGCCTCTCCGGGGCCACAGAGCTTGTAGTGGTGAGGTCTACTTCTAGCAGGCGGGAAAGAAAAAACGGAAGAGCAACGTTAGGCTGCAGTCATAGGGAGCAGCCTGGTCGAGCAAATCCAGGCAGTGCATAGTCTCTGGGCAAATGGTGACAGTATATTATAATAGGCTAGCGTAGGCCCCCCACAACGCCTAGGGAGTTGGAAATGATTTGCTCTATTTGCGGCCAGTGTGGCCTCTAGCTAAGCTTGCCAAAGAGTTCTCATGCAAGACAGGGACTTGGAGCTGAAGAAGGATAAAATCTAGTTGGATAGTCTATCGGGTAGTTAGATGTTCTATCGGGTAATTATATTGTGTTTTCTGACAAGTTGTATATACAATGCATAATAGACTAATATCGCTCGGGCTATGTGGTTTCATATCCTAAGGTATAGCTGAATTGAGCGCGCAAAGAACCACTTCCGTAGAGAACCTCTCACTGGGGGCATCTGTTGGGTTCTACCAACAACTTGGGAAGAGATACACCATCCTTCCCAATAAAATCCCGAAATCCAGCCTTCAGTAGGATAAGTATTTGTTCCCAGGTTGACCTTTCATGAAATTCCTAGCTGGCGCAGTGGTTAATACTCCTGTCGCAATTAGCGGGAGCCCAGGAGTTCAATCCACGCTCACAATGAGTTATTATTGAACGATCCGTCATGTAGGGCAGGAAAACTGAGAATTCCTCAAATCCTGCCCTATGGGAACTGGGAGATTGGAAAACTTAGCCCTAATCAATAGGGCTATGGGGCTTATCAATCCTGCTACGAGGTGGTAGAATCCGACTCTAGACCTTCGGGTTGGCGATCGGCGGGGTAGCAGAAAAGGAGGGAGAAATTCCTTCTTTTGTTTCGTTTGCTTTGGAAAAGTGGCTGTGGGTCCTGAAGGCCATAGATGTTTTTGCCATTTTCACTGGGGCAAGCTGCGCTCTTTCTATTTATTGCCTAGTAGATACGTTTTTTTCCCTCTTCAGCAAAGCAGGATATAGATAGCGCCTAGTTGAAGATATAATATTGACAGATGTGGGACTGATACAGCTAGGATAAACACATGATGTTGAAATAAGATCCTGGTGTAGTGTTAACTTGGCGCCTCAGCATCTTAGGTTATCGCACGAACAGATTGCACTTCTCAAACTCGTAGTACAGCACAAGTAAGAAACAACACAAGATCCTATATTATTGCATCTTATCCTTCCCTTTGGAAAGGAATATGTGCGATCCAGCGGACACAAACCCCCCATGAGTGCTCGAGCTGAACTGATAATTTGTCGGGCACAAAAGCTCCCATGCTCATTCTGGGTACGACTGCCTTCTGTTCCTTTATCCGCCTAGCGCCCGAGTGTGGCATGAGCTATGCTCGATGATCGTCGCATCTTTCTTCAGGGCACCAGTATGTGTTCCTGGTGGTGCCCCACGAGCCAGCTGTCTTTCGACCCTAAGCAAGAAAACACGGAGACGCTAATACCGCTACAGTCGCGCTAGACGCACTGTACGTTAACTTATAGCACTTCTGTAGTCGTGGTCTGGTACCTAGTGATAATAAGCGTATTACTCCACGGCTACAGCCAAGTATTATATGACGCTAGATAAAGGGATAAAGGCTTCGCTCTAGAGAACCCCCCCATTGCGTCTTTTAATATCTCGCTCATAAGGCGAGATAATTTTGGTAACTTGCACTTTGCTACCTGGCAATAGTCCCCCCCCCCACCGGAAAGAATAATACAGGCACGTATGATAAGTATACATCGTACCGCCAGGCGTCGGAAGACAATAGAACAAAAACAGCAAAAACAGCATAGCAAACAGACCCAAGTCACCCCTCAAGATTGGAATATCACTACGAGTGATCACCTATGACTAACATGACCTTCAACCCACTTTTGCTCTCCCCCTGGAGCATGGCACTCCCACAATTATCGAAATCTGGGAAGAAAACCCCTTTACAAAACCACCCGGCCATTCTTTCCTTGAACACAGATTCCATCCTTCCTTCCTCCACACTTTCTTCCCCCGCGCCCCGCCCGGTCCGTGGCAGGGTGCGGGGGGGGTGGGGGCGCCGGTCGGC
>Ga0307513_10000586_pt1 | contig 52190 bp, 44 predicted proteins | sample 15_EM_MG_FD_202174 | JGI IMG/M metagenome (GOLD analysis project Ga0307513, IMG submission 202174) | Populus trichocarpa ectomycorrhiza microbial communities from riparian zone in the Pacific Northwest, United States - 15_EM | ecosystem: Host-associated > Plants > Roots > Unclassified | place... | reverse complement strand
GAGACCGGCTTGAGGGGAGAGCCGGCGCGCTTCGAAGCCGAAGGACTGACCCGGCGCGGCGCGGTGAAGTGGTGGGACGTGCGGATTTCCCCTCTGCGCGACAATGACGGGGTGCTGGGCGGCGTGATCGCATACTCGGTCGACCTGTCCCAGGCTGTTGCGACAAGGCAGGAGAACAAGGCCCGATCGCGCGACCAGGCCAGGAACGAAATCGTGCTGCGCGCCGCCAGCCGGATCGCCCAACTGGGGGGATGGGAATTCGATTGCGCCACCCGGGACGTCTATTTCTCCGAAGAGCTCGCGAGTGCGATCGGCCTGGACAGGGTGGTCAAACACGAAGTCGCGCTGAAAAGCTGGCATGAAGAGGACGTGGAGAACTTCGACCGGATGCTTGAAGAGGCCGCTGCGTTAGGGAAGGAATTCACCTTCGAGGGACGCATCAGGACGCCTGACGGTTCGATCCGCTGGCTCCGGGTCATCGGCGAGCCGGACATGGTCGACGGATGGTGCGTGGCGCTGCGTGGAGCGTCCCAGGACGTCACCGAATGGCGTGAATCCATGGCCCAGCTGCAGGCGTCCGAACAGACCGCGCGCCGAGCGACCGAGGCGATGGCCGGGTTCCTGACCATGATGAGCCACGAACTCCGCACGCCGCTGAATGGCGTGCTCGGCATGGCCCAGGTCATGGCGCGCGGCGGGCTGACCGACGTCCAGGCCGCGCACCTGAAGACAATCCAGGCATCGGGGGAGTCGCTTCTCGTCCAGCTCAACGACCTGCTGGACCTGGCGAAGGTCAAGGCGGGCCGGTTCGAGTTTGAGACCGGGGCGATTGACGCCGAGGAAATTGCGGCGGGCGCCAAGGTCTTTGCAAGCCTCTTGCAGGACAAGGATGTCAGGCTGAACGTCGCCGTTGCGGCAAGCGCCCGGGGCCTTTGGACCGGCGATGCGAAGCGAGTCGGGCAGGTGTTGAGCAACCTGGTCTCCAACGCCGTCAAGTTCACGGAGCGGGGCGCGATCGACGTCGAGATCTCGGGTAGCGAAGCGGGCCTTTGCCTGCAGGTCCGCGATACCGGGATCGGCATTCCACAAGAGAAGTTGGCAGCCGTTTTCGAAGAGTTCGTCCAGGTCGACGCCTCCATGTCGCGCCGATTTGGAGGATCAGGTCTGGGACTCGCCATCTGTCGAGACATGGTCGCCCTCATGGGCGGGACTATCGGCGTCGAGAGCGCTGAAGGCGTCGGGAGCACCTTCACCGTTCAGCTTCCCTTGGAACGCCTGGACTCTGCGCCGGGCGCCGTCGCTGAAAGCTGCACGCGTATCGAGCCCATCCCGGAGGGAAGCCTCCAGGTGCTTGCGGCGGAGGACAACCCCACAAATCAGCTGGTGTTGAAGACGCTGCTCGAGACCGTCGGCATCAGTCCCGTCCTCGTCGAAAATGGGAGAGATGCGGTCGAGGCATGGCGCCAGAAGCCCTGGGACCTGGTGCTGATGGATATTCAGATGCCCATCATGGACGGCATCGCAGCGGTCCGCACGATACGTGAGGCCGAGGCGAGCGACGGACGAGCGAGAACGCCGATCATCGCCGTAACCGCGAACGCGATGGCCCATCACAGGGCCGAGTATCTCGCCGCTGGAATGGACGCCGTGGTCTCCAAGCCACTCAACCTTACCGAGTTGCTGGACGTGATCAATTCCGTGCTCGATGGCTATGACGAGGCCGATGGGACCGCTGATCATCGCTCGGAGGGTACGAGCGCCAAGCACAACTTGCAGTGATATGATCGCGCCCTATGGTGAGGGCCTTGCTGAATTGAGCGCCGAATCCGATTCGAAAGCACAGGCCTCAGTATGCGCCGTCGACCTGGCCCTTCCCCGGATGCTGTCGAGTCGATGCGTCGCCTTGAGGGCATTGTCGCCTCGGCGATGGACGGCATCATCACCATCAATGACGACCAACTGATCGTCCTGTTCAATCCGGCCGCCGAGCGGATGTTCGGCCTCTCCGCAAGCGAAGCACTGGGCGAGCATATCTCTCGCTGCATTCCGAAGCGGTTCCGCTCGACGCACGACGAGCATATCCGTCGCTTTGCCGACACCGGCGTGACCAATCGCCAGATGGGCTCGCTGGGGGCCATCAGCGGGCTGCGCACGAATGGCGAGGAGTTTCCCATCGAGGCCTCCATATCCCAGGTCGAGGTGGGGGGTGAGAAACTGGCCACCGTGATCCTGCGGGACATCACCGAGCGCAAGGCCGCCGAAGATGCGCTGGTGGAAAGCCGGCGACGGATGGAGGGGATCGTCGAATCGGCGATGGACGCCCTCATCACCGTGGATGAGCACGACAGGATCGTCCTGTTCAATCCGGCGGCGGAGAGGATGTTCGGCGTAACCGCAGACGATGCGATCGGCGCGCCGATCGAGCGCTTTGTCCCGGAACGATTCCGCTCGGAGCATTCAGAGCACATTCGCCGCTTCAAGGACGCCGGCGTCACCAATCGCAGGATGGGCGCGCTCGGCGCGGTCAGCGGTCTGCGCTCGAATGGCGAGGAGTTCCCTCTCGAAGCCTCGATCTCCCAGGTCGACGTCGGCGGCGTGAAGTTCGCCACGGTAATCTTGCGCGACATCGCCGAGCGGCAGGCCAATGAGGAGGCCCGCCACCTGCTTGCCCGGGAAGTGGATCACCGGGCGAAAAACGCACTCGCCGTCGTGCAGGCGCTGGTGTCTCTCACCCGCGCCGACACCATCCAGGAGTTCGTACACGCGGTGCGAGGGCGAGTGTCTGCGCTCGGGCGCGCCCACTCCCTGCTCGCGCAGAACAGGTGGGAAGGCGCGGACCTTTCGACGATCACCGCGGTCGAGACCGCCGCCTATCAGAAACCCGGCCAGATCCGGGTTGTCGGCCCGAGCGTGACGCTCAATGCGGGCGCGGTTCAGCCCCTTTGCCTGCTGATCCACGAACTGGCCACCAATGCCGTCAAGTATGGGGCATTGTCGGTGGGCGACGGCCGCATCACGGTTGAATGGTCAGCTCTGCCGGATGGCGCGCTGCGATTTAGCTGGACGGAATCCGATGGCCCCGTCGTGACGGAGCCGACGGTGCTCGGCTTCGGATCGACGCTCGTAAACGAGGTCGCCACGCGCCAATTGGGCGGTGAGGTCGACATCGCCTGGCCGGCGGAAGGTGTCCGCGTGGTTCTGACCCTGCCGGCCGACAAGTTTCGCATCGAAGCGACCGCCGCATCGATTGCGACGGCCACTATTCGGGCGACGCCAGCCACGAACGCATCCCTGGGGCGGCTGCTCGTCGTCGAAGACGAAAGTCTGATCACCATGGAGCTCTGCCAGAACCTCACGCGACTTGGCTGGGAGATAATCGGCTCCGCCGCAACCATCGAAGAAGCCAATCGCCTCGTCCGCGAGGATTGCCTTCCCGATGTCGCCGTTCTGGACATCAACCTTGGCGGCAAGCTGGTCTATTCCTTGGCGGAAAGGCTCCAGTCGCTCGGGGTGCCGTTCGTGTTCTGCACCGGGTACGAATGCCTTGACGACGGTTCCCAGTTCGGCGCGTCCCCGATCGTCCGAAAACCGGTCGACATACAGCTGTTGGATAGCGAACTTCGCCGCATAAGGCAGGCAGCCTGATCCTCGAGCCTGCGAAGCCATAGCTTATTCGGCTTCCCCGCCCCGTCGCAGACATCAGCCGCGCCCGTTCCAGGCGGAACCCCAGGGCCGGGGTGGCGAGTTAAAGGGGTTTGATGGGAGACGACATCATGCCCGACGGTTCCGCCCTGCAACCCGCCGCCGCGATCGCCCGCAAGAACCACGCCCGCCAGCCGAACGAGAGCGCCGAATACCGCAAGGCCCGCGAGGCCCTGCTTGCCGAGGAGATCGAGCTCAACCGCCACATCGCCCGCGTGGCGGCCCAGCGCCGCGCCTTGCCGCCCGGCGGCGAGGTGACGGGCGACTACCAGTTCCTGGGGGAGGCCAGCAGCGTCCAGGGCGCCAACCCCGTCGGCTTCGCCGACCTGTTCGGCGACAAGGACACCCTGTTCGTCTACAACTGGATGTACGGCCCCAGGCGCGCGCGGCCCTGCCCGATGTGCACGGCGCTGCTGAGCTGCCTGGACGGCAACGCCGACCACATCCGCCAGCGGGTCGCCCTGGCCGTCGTCGGCCTGTCGCCGATCGAGCGGCAGGTCGCCTTCAAGGTCGAGCGCGGCTGGAAGAACCTGCCGCTCTATGCAGACGTGAACGGCAAGTTCAGCCAGGACTATCACGCCGTCATGGAGGACGGGACCGACACGGCCTCCTACAACGTCTTCACCCGCCGCGACGGGACCATCCGGCACTTCTGGGGCGCGGAACTGGGGTTCGAGTCGGCCGATCCGGGCAAGGACCCGACGACCGAGCCGGACCTGATGGTGCTGTGGAACGTCCTGGACCTGACGCCGGGCGGGCGCGGGACGGACTGGTATCCGAGCATCACCTACTAGAACCCGGCGCCGGAAAACCGGTCGCGCGTCGTCGCAAGCTGTCGGAAGCTGTCGACCTGGCTCGTCCTTGGGTCATGACCGCCACGCGGAGGACGCCGTGAGAGAGCTGATCCTGAAGATGTCGATGTCGGTCGACGGCTTCGTGAGCGACCTGGAGGGCGCAAACACCTGGATGTTCGGCGCCGACCAGGAGGCGAAGGCCTGGGCCGTGGAGCACCTGTGGGACGCCGGCCTGCACATCATGGGCGCCCGCAGCTTCCAGGACATGGCCGCCTGGTGGCCGACCTCCACCGACCCGTTCGCAGCCCCGATGAACCAGATCCCCAAGGCGGTCTTCTCCCGCCAGGGGCCGGCGATCCTGAAGCCGGCGGACACCTCGGCGGCGCTCGACGAGGCCCGCGCCAGGGCCGGCGCCACGCAGTCTGCGGCGCTGCAGCCCGGCGGCGAGAGTTGGGCGCAGGCCCTTGTGGCCAGCGGCGACCTGGCCGAGGACATCGCGGCGTTGAAGGCCCAGGCGGGCAAGCCGATCATGGCCCACGGCGGGGTGCGCTTCGCCCGCAGCCTCGTCGCCCAGGGGCTGGTGGACCAGTTCGCCCTGATCGTCGCCCCCGTGGCGCTGGGCAGGGGCCTGTCGCTGTTCTGCGACCTCGCCGCGCCGATGCGCCTCAAGCTGGTGAGCGCAAAGGCCTTCCCGGGGGGCGCGGCGGCGCAGATCTATCGGCCGGCGTGACGCCTCGCCGGGTCAGGCGGGAACGTAGGTCAGCCTGATCGCCTCCTCGCCGATCAGGTCGCTGGCCACAAGGCGCAGCGGCGGCCGGGGGCCGGCGAAGAACGGCGTGCCGCGGCCCAGCACGACGGGGTGGAGGTAGAGCCGATACTCATCGACGAGACCGAGGTCGGTCAGGCTTTGCGCCAGGTCCGGGCCGGAAACGGCGATCTCCCCGTCGAGCCGGGCCTTCAGCCCGCGGACCACCGCCTCGAGGTCGCCGTCGACAAGGGTGGCGTTGGGGCCGACGGACTTCAACGTGCGCGAGACCACCCATTTCGGCTGGCGTCGCCACGCCGCGGCGAAGTCGCGTCGCGCCGCGTCCCACTCCGGATCGTCCTCATCCCAATAGCGCATGATCTCGTACATGCGGCGGCCGTAGACGCTGCCGGCCAGGTCGCGCACATGCTCTGTCCAGTGACGAAAGAGCCCGGGATCAGGCGCAAATTCCGTGTAGTCGACGTAGCCGTCCAGGGACTGGTTCATTCCGAAGACCAGCTTCGCCATGCGCAAACCTCCATCCCAGCTTCTTCAGAATAGCCTGAACGCCCATGGCGCAGAAGCGAGGCCGGCCACTATCGACCCAAGTGGGACGTTGGGAAGGTCTGCTCTCGGGCAAGCAGGAAGCAGATCATGGTCACATCGCGAGAGCTACAGAGATTGGCGCTGTTGCTTGGACCGCCACCCGTGGCCTGCAACGTGGCTTATACTTGACTGGCTTGCCACCGAGACCGGGCGTAGGCTCCCTATCCTGTAATATGGCTGGGAGGTTTGAATGGGGCCAAACGAACTTGCCCTCATGGGCGCCCTAGCGGTCGCAGCGTGTGGATTCTCAGGCTTGGCGGCTCTGAGCGTCGCAAAATGCTTCAGGATCGGGCGCCGTCATTCGACGAAGTTGCTGATTGTAGGCGTATCGCTTGGCCTTCTATTGATGCCCATCGGCATGGTCACAGTGGGAACGCTAGGCGGCGGCTATTGGGAGGTTTTTGGCCTTCCCGGAGGGCCACTTGTAGGTATCGTTCTGGCTGTGGGCATCGCCTGCGCGCTCGCCTCAGCCCTTTTGACCTGCTTCGCTCTCGGTGTCTGGACCTCGGCCGTTTGGGTGGCGCAGCGCTGCTCGCCGATGGCTAAAACCCGTTGAGATAGAGGCGGACTTAGCTCAGGAACCAGGCGAACACGTTCTCATACAGCCTCCACCCGAACCGGTTGTTGGCGCGCCGCCCATGGGCGGCTTCCTCGACTACCAGATCATCGGCGCCAGGCGGTAGCGCACGCGGCGGCGATAATCCCAGTAGCCGGCGAGGCTGGCCGCCCGGAACGCCTCCTCGCGCATCAGCCGCCACACGATGACCGGGACGAGCAGGGCGGCCGCGATAGTCGCGCCCTGGACTGTGCGATGTCCCAGGGCGGCCCGCGTTGACGCAGCGGCGCCGACGCCGCAAAGTCGCGGAAAATGACCCCCGGGAGGTTGCGATGGCCGACGGCGAGATGCTCGAACGCGCCAAGTTCCATGCCATGGCGGACGGCACGGAAGAGGACTGGGATGCGATCATGCGCTGCGTGAGCCCGCACCGGCGGGGCATCTGCGACCGCATCCTCAGTCACCTGGACCTGCTGCGCGGCGACAGCGGCGGCTTTGCGGTGGACCGGCTGGAACACAGCCTGCAGACGGCCACGCGGGCCCTTCGCGACGGCCGCGACGACGAATATGTCGCCTGCGCCCTGATCCATGACATCGGCGACACGCTGGGCCCCGCCAACCACGCCGAAGTGGCCGCGGTGATCCTGAAGCCCTACGTCAGCGAACAGAACCACTGGATGGTCGACAAGCACGGCATCTTCCAGGGCTATTACTTCTTCCACTACCTGGGCCTGGACCGCGAGATGCGCGAGCAGTTCCGCGGCCATCCCCACTTCGAATACACAGCGCAGTTCTGTCACATCTATGATCAGAACTCGTTCGACCCCGCCTATGACTCCATGCCGCTGGAGGCGTTCGAACCGATCCTGCGCCGGGTGTTCGCCAAGCCGAAGCAGTCGATCTACCGGAAGGCCTGAGCGCCGGGGCGGGGCGCGTCAGACCGCCGCGGCGGCCGGGACGGCCGCAGGGGGCGCACGGCGGGCGAGGTTGCGCACCGGCGTCTCCAGGAAGCGCCACGACGCCGTCGCCAGGACGACGGTGAGGATCAGGTCCAGCCCCGCGCCCACGGCATGGGCGCCTCGGCCGCCATGCCCCATCGCGGCCAGGAGCGCCTCGACCTTGATGACGGGATGAAAGAGGTAGGCGCCGTAGCTGATCAGGCCCAGGCCTCGCAACGGGGCCCAGTCGAGCAGGCGCACCAGGCGCCCGCCCTGGTTCTGGTGGATCAGGATGAGCGCCAGGGCGACGAACACCCCGCCGAGGCGCCCGAACTGCAGCCAGACGGCGTTGGAGACGAACAGCGGCGCCAGCAGGAAGATCGCCAGCGAGGCGACGATGGCGACATCGCCCGGCAGCCGGCGCGGCAGGGGGCGGTCGCAGGCGAGCCCGGCAAGGCCGCCCAGGGCCAGCAGGCCGAAATTCAGGAGGGAGTTGGCGTCGAAGATCACATCGGCGGCGCCGCGCATGATCAGGGCGCCGTGGGCCGCGACGCTGAGGGCCAGGAGCGCGCCGCACAGCCAGGCCAGGCGACGGTGGGGAACCAGCAGGGCCAGGGGCGCGAACAGCAGGTAGAACTGTTCCTCCACCGCCAGGCTCCAGAGATGCCCGAGATCGGTCTCCCAGCCCCGGAACTCGACATAGAAATTGGTCAGGAAAAGCCAGTTGGAAACCTGGCGCCACACGGCGCCCAAATCGATCAGGCCGAGCAGGGAGAGCGCGGTCACCACGATCAGGAAGGTGTAGTAGATCGGGAATATGCGCAGCGTGCGGCGCAGGTAGAAATCGCCCAGCGCCGCGCGATAGCCGCGCCCGCCCGCCTCGATGTCCAACCGCGAGCGGGCAAGGATGCGGGTTATCAGGAAGCCGCTCAGCACGAAGAACAACCACACGCCCGCCGTCCCGTAACGCGCCGTCGCATCAAGGGCCGTCTTGTGGCTGACGAACACCATCAGGAAGGCCAGGGCGCGCAGGCCGTCGAAGCCCCGGATTCGTTGTGGAAGTTCCGCCATCGCCTATCTCCGACCCCGGGCGCCGCCCGAAGGTCGCCGTTGCATCACCGCGCCCGACCGGCCTGCAAGGCCCACGCCAAACCCGCGTGCGGACCGGCGTGACACCACCTTGTTACAGGTCCCGGCTTGCAAAGCCCGGACGCGCACTGCTTTGCTGGCGCCGGGAGGCGATAACAAGCGCGATGTCGAAGGCTGAAACGATCGAGGCGCTGATGGAAAGCGCCATCCATATCTTTTCCAAGACCAGCTATGAAGGCGCCTCGCTACGCGACATCGCCGCCCAGGCCGGCGTTCCGCTCAGCACCATCCATATGTACTTCGGCTCCAAGTACGAGCTCTACACCGCCGTCGAACGCAAGGCGTGGGACGAGGTCGACAACGAACGCAGCACCTACCTCAATGCGCTGCTCGCCAAATACGGCGACCGCCCGGCGCCCCTGGCCGAACTGATCTATGGCCTGGCGCTGCCGATCGTCAGGCGGGCGCTCGGCCAGTCCGAGCACGACCGCGAGCGCATCTTCCTGATCCGCAGCCGCGTCTCCCACCGCATGCCCGGTCACCCGGTGAACCTGCTGGACGTCGCCGACCGCGCCATGGTGCATTGGATCGACGCCATGGCGGCGGCCTGTCCCACGCTGGCGCGCACCGACGTGGTCTGGGCCTTCTCCTTCGTGGTGGGCGCGATCTATTCCTGGCAACTGGTGGACCACCGCTACGACCGCCTGCTGGGCCCCGATATCGAACGCACCGTCGCCGGGATCACCGGAGATATCGTCGCCTTCGGCTGCGCAGGCGTGCAGGCGATGATCGATCGCCGGCTGGACGCCGCGGCCGAGCAGGCGCCGCAGGACTGACGCCACCCCGCGCGGGCCGCCTGGACACGCGTCCATATTCCCCGCTTGGCGGGTGAAGCCCCGGCGCCTAGCGTAAGGGCAATGGGCAGGCCGCATGGACGGCCGCACGTCAAGCCCGAGAAGCGGTGAGGAACATGGCGAAGTGGCAATTCACGAAGGGCCTGCATGAAGTCGGCGACGGCGTCTTCGCCTATCTGCTGCCCGACGGCGGCTGGGGCTGGAGCAATGCGGGCCTGATCACCGACGGCGGCGAGAGCCTGCTGGTGGACACCCTGTTCGACCTGAAGCTGACCGCCGAGATGCTGGAGAAGATGCGCGACGCCAGCCCGGCCGCCAAGCACATCGACACGGTGGTGAACACCCACGCCAACGGCGACCACACCTTCGGCAACCAGCTGGTGAAGGACTCCCGCATCGTCACCAGCAAGTCGGTGGGCGAAGCCATGCTGGTGGACGACGCCGACTATATCCTGGCCATGATGAAGGACGTCGAGTCCAAGGACAGCGAAGCCGGCCGCTTCATGCGCGAGGTCTTCGGGCCCTTCGATTTCCACGGCATCACCATGCCGCCGGCCACCGACACCTTCGAAGGCGCGCTGGACCTCAAGGTGGGCTCCAAGACCGTCAAGCTGATCGACGTCGGCCCGGCCCACACCGCCAGCGACGTGCTGGCCTTCGTGCCGGAAGACAAGGTCGTCTACACCGGCGACATCCTGTTCGTCGGCGGCCACCCGGCGATCTGGGCCGGCCCCGTGAAGAACTGGATCGTCGCCTGCGACCTGATCCTGTCGTCGGACGTCGAGACGATCGTTCCCGGCCACGGCCCGATCAGCGACAAGCAAGCCGTGCGCGAGTTCCGCAGCTATCTGGAATGGATCCTGATCGAGGGCCGCAAGCGCTATGACGCCGGCATGACGTTCGAGCAGGCCGCCTTCGACATCGACCTGGGGCCCTTCGAGCACTGGGGCGATTCCGAGCGCATGGTGCCCAACATGATGACCGTCTACGCCGAGTTCAGCGGCGAGCGCCCGGTCGCCGAGTTCGCCGACATCTGGGGCGGCATGGCGCGCTACCACGCCCGCCGCAAGAGCAAGGCCTGCACGGCCGCCGCCTGTAACGACCCGACCCACAAACACTGACGCGCCCAAAAACACGGGCCTTTCGAGGAGCCTCGGAACCATGAAATTGGTTACATTTGAAACGAATAACGCCCGGCACATCGGCGCCGTCCTGGCCGGCGGGACAACCATCAGCGACTTCACGGCCGCCGGCGACGCGCACTTCGCCGACATGCTGGCCCTGATCGACGGCGGCGAGGCGGCGCTGGACGCCGCGCGCAAGCTGGAAGCCAAGCCGGCCAAGGTGGTGGACCTGAGCGCGGTGCGCCTGCTGGCGCCCGTGCCGACGCCGCGGGCGATGTTCGACTGCCTCTGCTTCGAGAAGCACCTGGTGCAGTCGGCGCGCAACGGCCACATGGTGCGCGGCGGCCCGCCGGTGATCCCGGTCAACGACGGGGTCATCCCGGAGGTCTACAAAGAACTTCCCGTCTACTACAAAGGCAACCGGTTCAGCGTGATCGGGACCGGCCAGGACATCATCTGCCCCCGCTACACCACCAAGCTCGACTACGAGATGGAATTCGGGGTGTTCCTGGGCAAGACCGGCAAGAACCTGACCAAGGAAGAAGCCGCAGAGAACATCTTCGGCTACTGCATCTTCAACGACGTCAGCGCCCGCGACATCCAGATGAGCGAGATGCGCGGGATGCTCGGCCCGTCGAAGGGCAAGGACTTCGACACCGGCAACGTCATGGGCCCGTGGCTGGTCACCGCCGACGAGGTGCCGGACGCGCAGAACCTGAAGATGGAAGTCTATCTCAACGGCGAAAAGGTCTCGTCCGGCTCCAGCGCCGACATGATGCACACCTTCCCGGAGATCGTGGCCTATTCCAGCCAGGACGAGACGCGGCGGCCCGGCGAGTTCTTCGGATCGGGCACGGTGGGCGGCGGTTGCGGCCTGGAGACCGGCAGGCTGCTGGAAAACGGCGACGTCCTGGAGATGGAAGTAACCGGCCTGGGCAGACTGCGTAACAAGATCGTGTTCCAAGACTGAGGCATTCTCGCCACGCGCCCTGACAAGCACTGGACACTCGTCCAGCTTTACAGCTTGTCAGGGAAGTCGTGTTAGCGATCATGAGACCCAGCTGAACGCGCGCAGCAAATCTTCCGGGAATCCGGGACAGAACATGCGCGGGGGGAAATCCGGATGAAAACTACATACTGGTTCATGGGCGCGAGTCTGAGCGTCCTCCTCGCGGCCGGCGCCGCGTCGGCCCAGGATTCCGCCACCAACCTGGACGAGGTGATCGTCACCGCCCAGAAGCGGGCGGAAAACCTGCAGGACGTGCCGATCTCGATCTCCGCCGTCAGTTCGGCGTCCATCGAAAAGGCCGGCATCACCACCCTTGACGGCATCCAGCGCCTGACGCCCGGCATGAACATGTCGGCCATCGGCTCAGGCTTCGTCAGCTACACCTACATCCGCGGCGCGGGCACCAACGTCATCGACTCCGGCGCCGATCCCAGCGTCGCCTTCTTCGTCGACGAAGTCTACCTGGCCGGCACCGCCGGCCTGCAGGCCGACCTGCTGGACGTCGAGCGCGTCGAAGTGCTGAAGGGGCCGCAGGGCACCCTGTTCGGCCGCAACGCCGCGGCCGGCGCCGTCAGCATCATCACCAAGCGGGCGGAAGAGACCTTCAACGCCTATGTCTCGGCCGATGTCGGCAACTACGACCTCTACGCCGTCCGCGGCGGGATCACCGGCCCGCTGAGCGCCGACGGCGCGTGGCGCTACCGGCTGTCGGGCGCGCATCGCGAACACGGCGCCTATACGAACAATCCGGCCGGCCGCGATCCGGGCAGCATCGACAACTACAGCGCCCGCGGCTCGCTCGAGTACGTCGGCGACAAGCTGAACTTCCGGCTGACCGGGGACTACTTCACCTCCGACAACGGGATGACCAACCACTACCTGTCGACCGTCAACGTCGCGGGCTTCCTGAACCCGGCGGTGGCGCCGTTGCTGCCGCAGGACCAGGATATGTTCCGCCGCTACTACAACACCAACGGCTTCGAGAAGCAGGACACCTACAGCATCGCCGCCCGGTTCGAGTACGACCTGGGCTTTGCGACCCTGACCTCGATCTCCGGCTATCGCGACAACCACTTCAAGCGCCTGCAGGACCAGGACGGGTCGCTGGCCTTCGGTTACGCGCTGGGCACCGACCAGGAAGACGTCACCTTCAGCCAGGAACTGCGCCTGGCCAACGACGGCGAGCGTTTCCACTGGATCGCCGGCCTCTACTACTACCACGGCATGACCGACCGTCGCGACACCATCATCGTCGGCCAGGACTTCGCCGTCCCGACTGCGCGCGGCACGATCGGCAGCTACGGCCAGAACATCAACACCCGCAGCTATGCGGTGTTCGGCCAGGCGACCTACGACTTCACCGACCAGTTGAGCCTGACGGTGGGCGGCCGCTACACCAAGGACAAGAAGACCTCCGACCAGGCCACCGATCCCTTCGGCCCCGTCGGCCCGTACTTCGTGACGCTGAAGCCGTCCTGGGACTCCTTCGACCCAGCGATCACGGTTCAGTACAAGGCCACCGACGAGATCAATCTCTATGCGTCGGCCAAGCAGGGCTACAAGAGCGGCGGGTTCCAATCCCTGCCCGGCACCCTGCAGCTGGCCTCGACGATCTATAACCCGGAGAAGGTGAAGGCCTACGAACTGGGGGCCAAGACCCAATGGCTCGGCGGCCGCCTGACCGCCAACATCGCGGCCTTCCATGCCGACATCAAGAACCAGCAGATCCTGCGCATCCCCAGCGCCGGCCTGACGATCATCGACAACGCCGGCGCCACCAAGACCGACGGGGTCGACCTCTCGCTGGGCGCCCGCGTCACGCCGCGCTTCCGCCTGGACGTGAACGCGACGATCCAGAAGGCGCGCTTCGACCGCTACGTCAGCAACGGCGTCAGCTTCAAGGGCAACGCCCAGCTGCGGTCCCCCGACCTGATGACGTCGGCCGTGGCCGAATACACCCTGCCCCTGGGCCAGTCGGGCTCCCTGCTGTTCCGCGGCGAGTACTCCTACCAGTCGAAGGTGTTCTTCGACGCGGCCAACACCAGCTCGATCAACGCCTACCAGCCGGGCTACGGCATCGTGAACGCCCGGGTGATCTTCACCCCGACCGCCGGCGACTGGGACGCCTCGCTGTTCGTCAAGAACTGGACCGACAAGCGCTACTTCCGCAACGTCGCCATCTCCGGCCCCTCGGGCCTGGGAACCCCCGGCGATCCGCTGACCTTCGGCATGACCTTGAACTGGCGGCTGCACTAGGGCCCGGCCGCCCGGTGCGGGCGCCAGCCTCGGCGTCCGTCACCCTGTAAGCTTGTGAGTCGGGGCCTGCTTTCCCCCGGACGAAACGTCCGCGGGGGCTGGTCCCTGGGATCTGAGGGCGCGCGAATGACCGCTGTGAAGACGTCCATCGCGGCCGGGGACGCGCCCCTCACCGCCGCCGGGGAGTTCGCCACCCGCTGGCCGGTGGTGCTGGGCGCCGCCATCGGCATCGGCGTGGGCGTCATCGCCCTGCCCTCGCCGGCCATCGGCGTCTTCATGAAGGCCCTGCAGGCCGAGTTCGGCTGGACGCGGGCGGAAATCTCGCTCGGCCCCACCGTGCTGATCGGCGTGCTGGCCCTGGTGTCGCCGCTGCTGGGCTGGATCGCCGACCGGGTCTCGGCGGTGTGGATCGCCATCTTCTCCTTCAGCGCGCTGGCCCTCTCGCTCTTCCTGTTCAGCCTGCTGGGCCCCAACATCTGGCTGTTCTACGCCGGGTTCGCCGGCATGGGGGCGTTCGCCTGCGGCGCGGCGACCCTGGTGAACGCGCGGGTGGTGAGCGCCAACTTCGTCCGCGGCCGGGGCCTGGCGCTGGGCCTGGCGATGATCGGCAACGGCGTCACCGGCATCGTGCTGCCGATCTTCCTGGTCCCCTATGCGGCGGCGGCCGGCTGGCGCGCCGGGTTCGTGGCGCTGGCGATCGTGGTGGCCCTGGCCATGCCGCTGATCGCCTTCCTGATCAGCCGCAGCCGCCCGCTGGCGCCCGACAGGCCCGCCGACGGACCGGTCGGGACGGTCCCTGGCAAGAGCTTCGAGGAGGCCCTGCGCGATCCGGCGTTCTGGACCATGGCGGTCTGCTTCGCCCTGATCCCGCTGGGGGCCGGCGGCCTGCACCTGCACCTCCTGGCCTATCTGGCCGACGCCGGCGTCGACGCCAGGACCGCAGGGCTGATCGCCAGCCTGGGGGGCGTGGCGCTGATCGTCGGACGGGTGGGCACCGGCTGGCTGATCGACCACGCCTTCGCCCCGCGGGTGGCCGCCGGGATGATGGCCGTCAGCGCGCTCTGCATCGGGGCCATGGCCGTCTTCGGCGCGCCGGTCGCGGGGCTGGGCGCCATCGCCATCGGGCTTTCCATCGGGGCGGAACTGGACCTGGTGGGCTACATGACGGCGCGGTACTTCGGCATGCGGGCGTTCGGGCGGATCTACGGCCTGCTCTACGCCGCGATCCTGGTGGGCAGTTCATGCTCGCCCATCGTCTATGGCGCGATCGTCGACAAGACAGGGTCCTACAGCCCGGCGCTCTACGGCGGCGCGCTGGTGCTGCTGATCAGCGCCGGACTCTTCCTCACCTTGCGTCGCTTCTCCCCGGCGCCTCATCGCGCGGACTAGCCAGCAGCCATGAACATCGTCTCCCTCATCGAAACCGCCGCCCGCGCCAACCCGGATGCGACGGCGATCTCCTGGATCGACCAGCCGCTGTGGACCTACAGCGAGCTGATGGCGCGCGCCTCGACCCTGGCCGGCGGCCTGCGGCGGAAGGGCCTGGCGCCGGGCGACCGGGTGACCCTGGCGATGTCCAACTCGCCGGCGTTCTACGAGGTGCTGCTGGGCGCCTGGATCGCAGGCCTGGTCCCCTCACCGCAGAACTGCCGGCTGCACCCGGCCGAGATCGGCTATGCGGCGGGCGACGCCGGCTCGAAGATCTGCTTCTCCACCGCCGACCTCACCAGGAGCCTGGAAGGGCGCCTGCCCGACCATTGCCAGCTGATCGACGTCGACAGCTCGCTCTACGCCAGCCTGCACGGCCACGGCGACCTGGCGATCACGCCGCGAGCGCCCACCGACCCGGCGCTGCTGTTCTACACCAGCGGCACGACCGGCAAGCCGAAGGGCGCGATCCAGACCCACCGGACGCTGACCGCCATGATCGTCGGCTTCCTGGCCGACAGCGGCGCGGTGGTGGACGACCACATCCTGCACATGGCGCCGATGTCGCACGCCAGCGGGTTCCTGGGGTTCTGCTACCTGGCGCGGGGCCGCAACCAGGTGATCCTGCCGACCGGGTCGCTGGACGGGGAGAACATCCGCCGGGCGCTGACCGCCTTCTCGCCGCTGTCGTTCTTCGCGGTGCCGACCATCGTGCGGCGGATGATGGACCCCGAGGTCCTGGCGCCGGACCTGATCCCCAATATCCACCGGATCTTCTTCGGCGGGGCGCCGATGTACGTGGAGGACCTGAAGCAGGCGATCGACGCCTTCGGGGTCGAGCGGCTGTGGCACCTCTATGGCCAGGGCGAGAGCCCCAACACCATCACCTACCTGCCGCCGCGGCTGTTCGGGTCGCCGGACGACCCGGACTACGAGCGCCGGCTGGCGAGCGTGGGGTGGCGCGCAGCGGGATCCTGGTGCGGGTGATGCTGGAGGACGGGACCGAGGCCCGCGCCGGCGAGATCGGCGAGGTGACGGTGCAGGGCGACACCCTGATGGCCGGCTACTGGAACCGGCCCGAGGCGACGGCGGCGACCCTGCGCGACGGCTGGCTGCATACCGGCGACCTGGGGCGGATGGACGCCAAGGGGTACCTGACCCTGGTGGACCGTTCGAAGGACATGATCATCTCAGGGGGATCGAACATCTATCCCCGCGAGATCGAGGAGATCCTGCTGACCCATCCCCAGGTGGTGGAGTGCGCGGTGATCGGCCTGGCCCATCCCGAATGGGGCGAGGTTCCGTTCGCCTTCATCGTCGCCGAGGGGGCGCCGCCCGACACCGGCGAACTGGACGCGCTCTGCCTGGACAACCTCGCCCGCTACAAGCGGCCCAGGGGCTATCGCTTCCTGAAGGACCTGCCCAAGAGCGCCTACGGCAAGATCCTGAAGACCGAGCTGCGCCAGCTGGCCGGCGACGTCGACGTGGGCTGAGGCGCCGCCTCAGAACTTGTTCTTCGGCGTCTTGGGCAGGGGGTTCTTGATGGACTTGCAGGCGCCTTCCTTCTTGATGAAGGCGGTCTTGTCCGAACGGGCGGCCTGGTCTTCCGCCCAGCCGCCGGTCCCCCGCGAGATGCTGAGGGAATAGGTGTTGTCGCCGTCGTCGCGGCTGACGCTGTAGCTGCCGCTGTCGATGGAGACCGCGCAGTCGGGGCTGGAGCAGATGCTGGCGAAGCTGGCCGACTGGGGGTTGTAGAGCAGGATGTCGCGGTTAGCCGCGTCGACGGCGTACAGCTCCTTGGCGTCCATCGGCCCGCGCGCCCAGCGGCCAGGGCCGGTGCATTGCAGGACGGTGAGGTCCTTCATCTCGCCGGCGTAATGATATTCGGCCGCCATGGCGGAGCCCGCGAGCATCATGAGCCCCGCACAGGCGACGCCGACCCGGGCGGCTTTCGAAACGTCAAACACCGGCCTGGCCATGGAAGCTCCCCTCGTTGTCGTGGCGTGCGCGGGACCGCTTCGCCCCTCGCCTGAAAGAAGAAGCAGCTTGGCCGGTCCTGTCAATCTCGTCGCCGACGGTGAAGGTTGAACGCGGTTCGGGCGATCCGGGGGCGCGGCTGAAGCCTTATCGGGCGCCGCGCCGATCGGGCGGCGGGTCGCAGCATGCGCGCGGGCATCGGCGGTTGCCGCCCCGGCGCGCGCGGCTCATAGAGAAGCCGGCGCCGAAAGGACGCGCCGGCCACCGGATGCCTTCCCCATGCCCATCGCCGACAGCGTCACCCTTGGCGAAAACGTGAAGATCTTCCATCGCGACCTGGTCAACCTATACGGGTGCACCGTGGGCGCGGACACCAAGGTCGGCGCCTTCGTCGAGATCCAGAAGAACGCCTTCATCGGCGCGCGCTGCAAGATCTCGTCCCACACCTTCATCTGCGAGGGCGTCCATATCGAGGACGAGGTGTTCATCGGCCACGGGGTGATGTTCACCAACGACCGGGCGCCGCGGGCGACGAACGCCGACGGCAGCCTGCAGGACGATTCCGACTGGGCGGTGGAGATCACCCATATCCGGCGCACCGCCTCCATCGGCTCCAACGCCACGATCATCTCCGGCGTCACGGTCGGCGAAGGCGCCCTGGTGGGGGCCGGCGCCGTGGTCACAAAAGATGTACCGCCCTACGCCATCGTCGCCGGGGTTCCGGCCCGGGTGGTCGGCGACACGCGCAAACGCAAGTAGCACAAGGTTATTTGAGCGTTAACCAAGTAATTTCTCTGGCACGTAAAGTGCTTGGTTACTCCCGTCGGGTAAAAACCCCGCCGTGGATGTACGGATTTGGGAAAGATGATGAATCTTGGGATTGTCGGTTACGGTTACTGGGGCCCTAACCTCGTACGGAATTTCGCCGAACTGACACGATGCAATGTCGCAGCGATCGCAGATCTTGATACCAGCAAGCTGGCGCTGGCGCAGCGCCGGTTTCCGGCCGTCCATGTCACCACCGACGTCGCCGAACTGATCAACGACCCGACCATCGACGCCATCGTCATCGCCACGCCGGTCCGCACGCACTTCAAGCTCGCCATGGCGGCGCTGAAGGCCGACAAGCACGTCTGGCTGGAAAAGCCGATGACCGAGACGGCCGAAGAGGCCCGGCTGCTGATCGACGAGGCCGAGAAGCGCGGCAAGGTGCTGCACGTCGACCACACCTTCGTCTACACCGGCGCGGTGCGGAAGATGGGCGAGATCATCGCCAAGGGCGACCTGGGCAAGATCCTCTATTACGACTCGATCCGCGTGAACCTGGGGTTGTTCCAGCACGACGTGAACGTGATCTCCGACCTGGCGGTCCACGACTTCTCGATCCTGGAATACCTGTTGAAGGAACACCCGGTGGCGGTGACCGCCAGCGGCGTGAACCACTTCCCCGGCACGCCGGAGAACCTGGCCTACATCACGCTTTTCTATGACTCCGGCGCCATCGCCCACACCAGCGTCAACTGGCTCGCGCCGGTGAAGGTGCGCCAGGTGCTGGTGGGCGGCAGCCAGAAGATGATGATCTATGACGACCTGCAGCCGGCCGAGAAGCTGAAGGTCTACGACAAGGGCGTCAGCTTCACCGACGACCCGGCCAAGATCCACGAGATGCGGGTCGGTTATCGCACCGGCGACATGTGGGCGCCGACCACCGATGGGTCCGAGGCCCTGCGGGTGGAGGGCGAGCATTTCCTCGACTGCGTCCTGAAGGGCGAGAAATCCCTCACCGACGGGCGCCTGGGGATGGGCGTGGTCGAGATCATCGAAGCCGCCACCGAATCCATGCGCAACCGCGGCAAGACCGTACAGCTGAAGAACCTGGAGATGGCCCAGTGATCCCTTTCGTCGACCTGCGCGCGCAGTACCTGAGCATCAAGTCCGAAGTCGACGCCGCGATCCAAGGCATCCTCGACACCACCCAGTTCACCCTGGGGACGGAGGTGGCGGCCTTCGAAAAGGAATTCGCCGCCTATAGCGGGACCGTCGACGGCATCGGCGTCAACAACGGCACCAGCGCCCTGCACCTGGCGCTGCTGGCGGCCGGGGTCGGCCCCGGCGACGAGGTGATCACGGTCCCCTTCACCTTCGTGGCGAGCGTGGCGGCCATCCACTACACCGGCGCCAAGACGGTGTTCGTCGACATCGACCCGGTCACCTACACCATGGACCCGGCGCAGATCGAAGCGGCCATCACCCCGCGCACCAAGGCGATCATTCCGGTCCACCTCTATGGCCAGCCGGCCGACATGGACCCGATCATGGCCATCGCCCGCAAGCACGGGCTGATCGTCATCGAGGACGCCTGCCAGGCGCATGGCGCGGAGTACAACGGCAAGCGCGTCGGCAGCCTCGGCGACATGGGCTGCTTCAGCTTCTATCCCGGCAAGAACCTGGGCGCCTACGGCGAGGGCGGCATGGTCACCACCGCCAACCCGGAGTTCACCCGCACCATCCGCATGCTGCGCGACTGGGGGGCGGAGAAGAAGTACCACCACGTCCTGAAGGGCTACAACATGCGCCTGGAGGGCCTGCAAGGCGCCGTCCTGCGGGTGAAGCTGAAGTACCTGGACCAGTGGACCGAGGCCCGCCGCACGGCGGCCGAGCGCTATGGCGCGCTGCTGGCCGACGCCGGCATCGCCGCCCCGGTGGCGAAACCCAATGTGCGCCATGTCTACCACATCTATTCGATCCGCACGGCCAACCGCGCCCAGCTGATCGAGGCCCTGGGCGCGCGCGGGGTGTCGAGCGGGATCCACTATCCGTTCCCGGTCCACCTGCTGCCGGCCTACGCCGATCTCGGCTATGTGGCCGGCGACTTCCCGCACGCCGAGAAGGCCGCCGACGAGCAGCTGTCGCTGCCGATGTATCCGGAACTGCCGGCGGAATCGCAGGCCAAGGTCGTCGAGGCGCTCGCCGACCTCTATCCGCAGATGAACCCCGCGGCGAAGGCCCCGGTCACCGAACGGGCCTGACCCAGAATGAACATCGCCGGCACACAAATCCTCGTCACGGGCGGCTGCGGCCTGATCGGGTCGCAGACCATCGACCTGCTGCTGCGTGAGTACGACCCCAAGAAGATCGTCATCTATGACAACCTGGTCCGCGGCACGCTGCACAACGTCGAAGAGGCGCTGAAGGACCCGCGGGTGACCCTGGTGGAGGGCGACATCCGCGACGTCGCCGCCGTCCAGAAGGCCACCGACGGCATGGACGCCGTGATCCACATGGCGACGCTGCGCATCACCGCCTGCGCCGCCGAACCGCGCGAGGCCCTCGAGGTCATGTGCGACGGCAGCTACAACGTGCTGGAGGCCGCCCAGAAGGCCGGCGTGCAGAAGTTCGTCACCGCCTCCTCGGCCTCGGTCTACGGCCTGGCCGACGTCTTCCCCACCAAGGAAGACCATCACCCCTACAACAACCGCACCTGGTACGGCGCCAGCAAGGTGATGCTGGAGGGCCTGCTGCGGTCGTTCAACGACATGTACGACCTGCCCTATGTCGCCTTCCGCTACTTCAACGTCTACGGCCCGCGGATGGACCTGCACGGCAAGTACACCGAGGTGCTGATCCGCTGGATGGAGCGGATCTCGGCCGGGGAGCCGCCGCTGATCCTGGGGGACGGAACGACGACGATGGACTTCGTCAACGTCATAGATATCGCCCGCGCCAACGTGCTGGGGCTGCAGTCGGACGTGTCCGACGAGATCTTCAACGTCGCCAGCGGCGTGGAGACCAGCCTGAACGACCTGGCGGCCTCGCTGCTGCGGGTGATGGGCTCGAACCTGGCGCCCGAGTACGGCCCCGAGCGCAAGGTCAACCCGGTGTCGCGCCGGCTGGCCGACGTCTCGAAGGCCCAGGAGATGCTGGGCTGGAAGGCCGAGATCGACCTCGACAAGGGCCTGACCGACCTGGTGGAATGGTGGCGGGCCAACCGGGACCACGTCCAATGATCCCAATCATCAAGCCGGTGATGGACGAGCGCGAGGCCGACGCCACGCGCCGGGTCATCCTGAGCGGCTGGACTACCCAGGGGCCGGAAGTCGCGGCCTTCGAGAAGGAATTCGCAGCCTATGTGGGGGCGCCGCACGCCGCGGCGGTCTCCAACTGCACCACGGCGCTGCACCTGGCGCTGCTGGTGGCCGGCGTGAAGCCCGGCGACGAGGTGGTGACGGTCAGCCACTCCTACATCGCCACCGCCAACGCCATCGCCTATTGCGGGGCGACGCCGGTGTTCGTCGACGTGGACCCCGCCACCTACAACATGGACCCGGCCCAGGCGGCCGCGGCCATCACCGACAAGACCAGCGCCATCCTCTGCGTCCACCAGATGGGCCTGCCCTGCGACCTGACGGCGATCGTCGCCCTGGGCAAGGAGCACGGCATCCCGGTGGTGGAGGACGCAGCCTGCGCCATCGGCAGCCAAGTGCTGTGGAAGGGCGCATGGGAGCGGATCGGGCGGACGCACGGCGACGTGGCCTGTTTCTCGTTCCACCCGCGCAAGATCATGAACACCGGCGACGGCGGGATGATCACCACCCTCCATCCCGAGTGGGACGCCAAGTTCCGGCTGCTGCGCCAGCACGGCATGAGCGTGCCCGACACCGTGCGCCACGGCTCGGCCCAGGTGATCTTCGAAGCCCACCCCGTGATGGGCTATAACTACCGGATGACCGACATCCAGGCCGCGGTCGGCCGCGAGCAACTGAAGCGCCTCGACGAGATCGTGCCCCGGCGGCGCGCGCTGGCCGCGCGCTACACCGAGCGGCTGGCGAACAACGCCGGGCTGCAGACGCCGGTCGAACCCGACTACGCCCGCAGCAACTTCCAGAGCTATTGCGTGCGCCTGCCCCAGGGGCTGGACCAGCGCAGCGTGATGCAGGCCATGCTCGACAAGGGGATCGCCACCCGGCGCGGGATCATGTGCGCCCACCGCGAGGAGGTCTACGCCGGCCTGCCGCGCCGCGGGAGCCTGGCCCAGTCGGAGGCCGCCCAGGACGGCTCCATCGTCCTGCCGCTCTATCCGCAGATGACCGACGACGAGCAGGACCAGGTGGTGGACGCCCTGAAGAAGGCGGTCGCCGCATGACTACGGACTCCCCGGCCCTGGCGCCGGCGGCGCCCGGCGAACTGAGGCGGCGCACCAGCGAGCTGGTCACCAGGATCCGGCCGAGCCGCGGGCTGTTCGACGTCGACTTCGAGGGGCTGTGGCGCTTCCGCGGCCTGCTGATGACCCTGGTCAACCGCGACATCATGGTGCTGTACCGCCAGGCGGCGCTGGGCGCGGCGTGGGCGGTGATCCAGCCGATCTTCGCGGTCTTCATCTTCACGGTGGTGTTCGGCCGGGTGGCCAAGCTGCCGACGCCGGGCGGCGTGCCCTATCCGGTGTTCGCCTTCGCCGCCGTCCTGCCCTGGAACTATTTCGCCGAGTGCGTCCGTCGCGGCGGCCTTGGCCTGGTGACCGAGAGCGAACTGGTGCGGAAGGTCTATTTCCCGCGCCTGCTGATCCCGCTGGCCGGCGTCATCGCACCGCTGGTGGACTTCATCATCGGCTTCGCGGTGCTGCTGGTGGTGATGATGTTCTATCACGTCATGCCGACCTGGCGGCTGGTGGCGGTGATCCCGCTGGCGCTGACCGCAGGGCTGATGGGCCTGGCGGTGGCGCTGTGGCTGGGGCCGATCAACGTGCGCTACCGCGACGTGAAGCACACCCTGCCCTTCATGCTGCAGATCTGGATGTACGCCTCACCGGTGGTCTATTCGTTCGCGATGATCCCGCCGGAATGGAAGTGGGCCTATGCGCTCAACCCGATGGTGGGCGTCATCGAAGGCTTCCGCTGGGCGGTGTTCGGCCAGGGCGATCCCGACCTGATGGCCATGGGCGTCGGCGGGGCGCTGATGCTGACGCTGCTGGCCGGGGGCCTGGTGTTCTTCAAGCGCATGGAACGTTCGTTCGCGGACCTGATCTGATGGCCGATATCGCGATCAAGGCCGAAGGGCTCGGCAAGAAATACAGGCTGGGCGCCCTGGGCGGCCAGCACGATTCCCTGCGCGACGCCCTGAAAGCGGGGCTGCAGGGGCTTCGCCAACGCAAGGACCAGGGCGCCCCGCGCGAGTTCTGGGCCCTGCGCAACGCCAGCTTCGAGATCGCCCGCGGCGAGAACGTCGGCATCATCGGCCTGAACGGGGCCGGCAAGTCGACCCTGCTGAAGGTGCTGTCGCAGATCGTCACCCCGACCGAGGGCCAGGCGACCATCACCGGGCGCCTGGGCGCGCTGCTGGAGGTCGGGACCGGCTTCCACCAGGAACTGACCGGCCGCGAGAACGTGTTCCTCTACGGCTCGATCCTCGGGATGAGCCGGGCCGAGGTGGCGTCGAAGTTCGACCAGATCGTCGAGTTCGCCGAGATCGCCCAGTTCATCGACACCCCGGTGAAGCGCTATTCCAGCGGCATGTACGTGCGGCTGGCCTTCGCGGTGGCCGCGCACCTGGACCCCGACATCCTGCTGCTGGACGAAGTGCTGGCGGTGGGGGACTTCAGCTTCCAGAAGAAGTGCATCGACTTCGCCCGCTCGCTGGAGCGCAAGGGCTCGACGATCCTGTTCGTCTCGCACAACATGTTCTCCATCAAGAGCATGTGCCCGCGGGTGATCTACCTGCGCAAAGGCCAGGTGGTGTTCGACGGGGCGACCGACGAGGGCCTCAAGCTCTACGAGGCCGACAGCCGGCTGGCCGCCGCGCCCTGGTTCAAGAGCGACAGCCCCGACGCCCCGCCGATCGCCGTCACCGACATCAGCCTGCTGGGCGAGAACGGGGTGGAGAAGACCATCTTCGACTTCGGCGAGAAGATGACCGTGCGCATCCGCTACCGGGCCACACGGCCCGTCGTGGCCCCCGACATCCGGATCGGGATCAACCGCTCCGACGATATCCACTGCTGCTCGTTCAGCACCGAGGCCGACGGCGTCGACCTGCCCGAGGTGTCGGGCGAGGGCGTGATCGAGGTGCAGACCCCGCCGCTGAACCTGGTGGCCGACATGTACACCACCACCATCGCGGTGCGTGAACGCGGCGCCCAGATCTCGTCGCAGCTCGGCGCGGCCTTCCACATCAAGCATTCGACCTTCACCTCCAACGCGTTCGGCGTGTTCCACCAGCCCGGCCAATGGCGCATCGGCGAGGGCGAGGCGGCGCGGCCGCTGAAGATGGCGAGGACCTGAGGATGGCGAGCGTCGACGTCGTCGTCCCCTGTTACAACTACGCCCACTATCTTGAGAAATGCATCGCCAGCATCACCTCGCAGCGCGACGTGGACGTGCGGGTGCTGATCGTCGACGACTGTTCGCCCGACAACACCCCGGAGGTGGCGAGCCGGCTGGCGGCGGCCGACCCGCGCATCACCTACGTCCGCAACCCGGTGAACCTGGGGCTGATCGGCACGGCCAACCGCGGGGTGATGGACTGGGCCAGCGCCGACTACGTGGTGTTGATCTCGGCCGACGACCTGTTGACGCCGGGCGCCCTGGCGCGGGCGGCCCAGCTGATGGACGCCCATCCCGAGATCGCCATGACCTACGGCCTGGCGCTGATGATGTCGGACGAGGGCGCGCCGCTGACGCCGCCGGACGTGCGCGACGCAGCCACGCGGATCGTGCCGGGCAAGCGCTTCATCCAGGAGGTCTGCGCCCAGGGCAACTTCGTGCCGACGCCGTGCGCGGTGATGCGGACCAGCGTCCAGCACCGGATCGGCGGCTATGACCCGCGGTTCAAGCACACCTCCGACATCGACACCTGGCTGCGGGCGGCGACCGAAGGCCCCATCGGCGTGGTCAATGCGATCCAGGGCCTTTACCGCTGGCACGCTTCCAACATGAGCGCGGCGTTCCAGCGCCGCCCGATCGGCGACCGGCGCGAGATGATCGAGACCTGCCGCGCGTTCCTGAACCGCTATGGCGACAAGGCGCCTGAGGCCGCCGCCTGGGTCGAGGCGATGGAGCGGCGCTACGGCGAGGAAGCCGTGCTGGTGGCCAGCAAGTCGTTCACCTCGCCCGGCGACGACACCTGGGAGGACTCTCTGTCCTTCGCCGTCCAGCATTTCCCGGACTATCGCGGCGCCTCGACGTGGCGGACCTTCCAGGTCAAGCGGGCGCTCGGGCGCAAGCTCTCGACCATGCTGCAGCGTCTCGCCGACGGCCTGCGCACGCTGGCCGCGCGGCCGCCGGGGCCGGCCTGGTACGATCACGGCGAGCGCTATGGATGGTGGCCCGAGAACCTGCCGGCGGGCGGGTAAGGCCCTCGCCTCATCGGCCCCTTCGGACCGCCTTGTCGCGCAAGGGGGGGAAGGGTCACTTCGCCGGCATGTGGTAGCGCATGATGCCGATCATGTTGCCCCATAGCTTGGCGCGATAGGACAGGCCCAGCTCGGGGTCGTACTCCACCTTGCCGAAAAGCTCGAGGACGGCGCACTTGATGTCCCAGCGCAGCTGCCTGGCCAGCAGCGAGCCGGGGTATTTCGCATAGAGCGCGCCGTTGCCGATGCAGTAGCCGTGCATCAGCTTGCGGCACTCCTCCACCGTCCGGCGGCCATGGAAGTGGCGCACCGCCAGTTGCGGCAGGTACCTGAGCGGCACCCCGGCGACGTGGGCGCGCCAGATGTAGTCGGTCTCCTCGCTGGCATAGAGCGGCGTGCCGGCGCCGAGGCGCTCGTCCATATCGCCGATCAGGGTCATGGCGGCGCGATTGAACGCCATGTTGCAGCCGATGATGAAGCTGCCGGCGCCCAGGCCGTCGAACTCGGCCGGCGTCAGTTCGGTCTTGATGGTGATGGGCTTGTCGCGGACATCGCCCAGTTCCACGCGGCCGCCGATGAAAAGCGGGCCGTCGACGCCGTCATAGATCTTCACCAGCGTCGCCAGGAAGTCGGCGTCCAGCCGGCAGTCGTCGTCGGTGAAGGCGATGATGTCGCCCCTGGCCGCGCGCATGCCGACGTTGCGCGCCACCGAGAGCCCGGGCCTGCCTTCGAAGATCAGCCGCGCGTCCAGCCGGGCGCCGGCGGCCCAATCGGCGAAGACCTTCTGGGTCTGGTCCGTAGATCCGTTATCGACGACGATCAGTTCGAAGGCGACGTCGCGCGCATGGGCCGCGGCCTGGCTGACGGAGTCCAAGGCGCCCTTCAGCGCGGGGGCGCGATTGCGCGTGCAGATCAGCAGGCTGACTACCGGAGCTTCCTTGACCAGGGCGGGGGACGCTGGCTCCAGAGTTGCGGTCTCCATCTACTAGGCTCCCAGTTTGGCTTCCGCATCGCCACGAGGGAGAGGGGACTTGGTGATCGCCGCACGGACGACTCCGCGAAGACTAACGGAGGTCATCAGGTTCTTCACTAGCCGATTGGGGTTAAGCCAAAACGCATGCCAGAGCGCAAAACGCGCGCCCGCGGCGTCGCCGGATCGAGCACGCTCCTCCGCCGCCGTGACAAAGTAGTCGTAGTAGGGGGTCATGCAAGCGAAGTAAGACTTCAGCACCGCAACAGGATTGCGCCAGCGGCCCAGGGTTCGCGGGGCGAAACGCAGGAAGATCTTGCGCGTATAGCCGGCGCGGGTGATCTGCAGCTTGTCCGAGGTGCCCGGCGGACGGCCACGGCAGTTGACCGAGGGCACAGGCACGAAACCGACCTTGTGGGCGCTGGTGATGCGAAGCTGCCAGTCCCAGTCGGAGTCGCCGATCAGGCTTTCGTCCATCAGCCCGTAACGCCGGGCGATATCGCCACGCACGACGGTGCCGCCGACCTGCGGGAAGTAGCCGCTGAGCATCTGCACATAGATGTCGTTGTCGGCCGGCCATTGCGTCGGCCAGGGATCGCCCAGCGGCTTGAGGTTCTGATCCGACACCACGATCTGGCCGAAGGCCGCCGCCAGTTCGGGCTGGGCGTCCAGCAGGGCGATCTGCGGGCGGATGTTGCCGGGCAGCCAGACGTCGTCGTCGTCGAGGAAGGCGACGAACTCGCCGGACATCTTGCGCATGGCGAGGTTGCGGGCCGCCGGGCAGCCATAGGTGTCGGTGCGGTCATAGACGCCGCCGAACGCGGCGACGACGCCGGGCGTCTCGGGCGTCGTCCCATTGTCGCCCACCAGGATTTCGAACGTCAGGTCCGGGCCTTCCAGCGCGCGGATGCTGGCGAGCGCGTCACGAAGCGTATCGGGACGATTACGCGTTCCGACGATCACCGAAACGACGCGTGGCTTAGTCATCGAGCCCACTTTTCCTACCCACCAAGATCGGCCGCCCCGCTCAGGCGCATCAGCGACGCCCGTTCGGGAACGGGCCGAGGCCAGGTCGAGCGCTTGAGCCGATAACGCCAGGGCGGCGTCGCCGCCGAGGTCGCCTGTTGTCCCACTCCGGCCCGCCCATGTGAAGTCGAACCGACCCGCGGCGAGCAGGGATTCCCAAGAAAGCCCGAAACACGGACTTTACCGAAACGCTGACTGGCTACGCGCATGTGTCTGCCTTCCCGTGGCGCCAAGGGCGGTCGCAGATCGAGCCTATCTGGGCCGTCGTGGGCTGGGCCTGCAGGTCTCGTGCCGCCGGCGGCCCGGCGCGCCGGGCAGGAACCAGCCGCGCTCACGCATTATTTATACTGTGAGTGCAATTTCGAGACCGACAAGGCGGGGTCCCGGCGATCTTCGATGGCGCAAGTTCGCGAGCACAGGGCGAAGAAGGATATCGCGCGGGGGACCTCTCTGCGCGCGGTCGACTTCGCCGAGCCCAGGGCCTCGGTCATCGTGCCGGCCTATAACGCCGCCTGGAGCATCGAGCGCCTGCTGCGGTCGATCCAGGCGCAATCGCTGAGCGATTTCGAAGTGATCGTCGTCGACGACGGGTCCGACGACGACACCGCCGCGGTGGTCAGCGCCGTGGCCGCCAAGGACCCGCGCATCCGCATGATCCGCCAGCAGAACCAGGGCGTCGCCATCGCGCGCAACCGCGCCCTGCGCGAAGCCCGCGGCCAGTACGTCGCCCCGGTGGACTCCGACGACCTCTGGCACGCCGACTACCTGCGCGAAATGATCGCCGCCCTGGAGGCGCCGGAGGCCGCCGCGGCGCCTTTCGCCTTCTGCTATTCCAACTGGATCGACACCGACGACCGCTTCTCGCCGACCGAGCCGCCGGCCACGCCGCCGAGAAGCGACCTGATCGGCCTTCTGCGCTGCAACGCCGTGGGCAACGGCAGCTGCGCGGTGTTCCGCAAACGCCACCTCCTGGCGGTGGGCGGCTACGACGCCTCGCTGCGCTCACGCGGGGCCAACGGCGGGGAAGACTGGAAGCTGGTGATGCAGCTGGCGGCGATCAGCCCGGCGCTGGTGGTGCCGAAGTTCCTGGTGGGCTATCGCCGCTCCCCCAACAGCCTGTCGGCGAACCCGGCCGTCCAGGCGCGCTCGTCGCTGGTGGTGCTGAAGGACATGCGCCGGCTGTTTCCGCAGATCCCGCGGCGGCATTTCTGGGCGGCGCGCACCGATTTCCTGGTCTGGATCATGCCCCAATGGCTGCGGACCCGGGACTATGGCGCCCTGCTGAAGTACGGCGCGCTCGCCTTCATCGCCAACCCGCTGTGGTTTTCCAGCCGCTCGGCGCGGTCGTTGCTGGCGGGCATGGCCCACAGCATCCTGGGCGGCGAGGCCGCGGCCTCCCCCGCCACCGCGGTGTTCGGGGCGACGATCACCCAGGGGTGAGCGGCGGCGCCTCACGCGCCGGTCAGAATGTGAACAGCCATCCCCCGGTCAAGCTCGACATCTGCACGCCCAGCAGAACGACCTGTCCGTCATCCATCTGGATCACCGTATCGGTCCCGACCTGGGCGACCTCGTAGGACGTGCCGCGATCGAGCTGGATGCGGTCGCCGTCGGCGACGGAGAAGTCGACGATCAGGTCGAGGCCGGCGCCGGCGAAGCTGTGGAAGATGTCGGCGCCCCCGCCGCCGGCGATCGTGTCGTCGCCCCGGTCGCCGGAGAGCCAATCCTTGCCGGCGTCGCCGCTGAGGCTGTCGTTCTGCTGACCGCCCCGGACGAGGTCGTCACCTGCACCGCCGACGCAGGTGTCGACGCCGAGATTGCCGTAGACGATATCATCGCCCGCGGCGCCCCACAGCAGGTCGTTGTCCTTGCCGCCGACGACCCAGTCGCCCCCCGCGCCGCCATCAAGGGAGTCGGCGCCGGTGTTGCCGTTGATGTCGTCGAAGCCGACGCCGCCAGCGATCGAGTCATCGCCCGCGTCGCCCCGCAGATAGTTCTCGCCGCCGGTGTCGATGATGACGTCGTCGCCGTCGCCGCCGTAGCGGATATCCGGGCCGTCGCCGCCGCGCAGCTGATCGTCGCCCGGTCCGCCGTCCACGCGGACGGGGGGTTCGACCGGCGGCTGGACGGGAGGCGTGGACGGCGGGTCGACGGCCGGCGGATTGCTGGCGGCGTAGGCCCCCTGGATCATGTCGGCGGAGACATTGGTCATGTCGCGACCGCTCAGCAGCACGACATCGTCGGCCACGCCACGGTCGCCTGAGCTGTCGGCGAAGACATAGACGCCGGCGGCCGTCTGGATGGCGACATAGGTCGCTTCGCCGCGGGAGATCATGCCGTTCACGACGGCGAGCGCGTCGGCGTAGCTGGAGGATGCGCCTTCGACATAGTTCCCCGACGGGGCCATGCCGAACGCCAGGCGGTCGACGGTGGAGAAGTCGGTGATCACGTCGGGCGAATCGGGGCTGGAGGTCCCCGGCCCGATCCAGATGGTGTCGGCGCCCGCGCCGCCGGTGTAGACGTCGAGGCCGGGACCGCCTTCCAGCCGGTCGTCGCCGTCGCCGCCGTTCAGGACATCGTCGCCATCGCGCCCGTCGAGGGTGTCGGCGCCGGCGCCGCCCGAGACCGTGTCGGCGCCGCTCCACGCGCGGATCACATTGGCTCCGCCATCGCCCGTCAGCACATCGCCATACAGGCTGCCGTCGAGGTTCTCGACACCGCTCAGGCTGTCGACGCCCTCGCCGCCTCCAACCGATTGCGGAGAGGAAACGGCGAGGCTCACGGTGACCCCGCTCGCGGCGTTCAGGTAGACGGCGATGTCGCTCCCCTCGCCGCCATCCATGCGATCGTCGCCCTTGCCGCCCTGCAGATTATCGGCCCCCGCGCCGCCGGACAGGGTGTCATCGCCCTCCCCGCCCTGCAGCTCGTCATCGCCGCCGAAACCGGCAAGGGAGTCGTTGCCGCCCATGCCGACAAACTGGTTCGGGAGGTCGTCGCCTGTCAGGGTGTCGGGGCCGTCGCCGCCCAGAATCGTCGCCATCCAATCCCCCGCAGCCACCCCGCAAGGTAGAGCTAGCACGATCTAAGGTGGCGTCCTTCGAGATTCTCGCAATGGGTGCAATGCCGGCGCCGTAAGCCGATAAAGGCGCGCGCCAGCCCCGGTGCTAGGCGCCGATCCAATCCCCGCTCAGGGACGCCAACGACACCCCCACCAGCACGATCTGGTTGGCGCCGCCCGAAAAGACAGAGGGAGAGGCGATAGGGTCAGCGCCCGAACTTCTGGAACTTGATCCGGTGGGGGATCAGGCTGTCGGCGCCCAGGCGGCGCTTCTTGTCTTCCTCGTAGGCTTCGAAGTTGCCCTCGAACCATTCGACGTGGCTGTCGCCCTCGAAAGCCAGGATGTGGGTGGCCAGGCGGTCGAGGAACCAGCGGTCGTGGCTGATGATCACCGCGCAGCCGGCGAACTCCTCCAGGGCCTCTTCCAGGTTCTGCAAGGTCTCGATATCCAGGTCGTTGGTGGGCTCATCGAGGAGGATGAGGTTGCCGCCCTCGGTCAGGGTCTTGGCCAGGTGGACGCGGTTGCGTTCCCCGCCCGAGAGCTGGCCGACCTTCTTCTGCTGGTCGCCGCCGCGGAAGTTGAAGGAGCCGACATAGGAGCGGGTGTTGATCTCGCGCTTGCCGACGGCGAGCACGTCGAGGCCGCCGGAGATCTCCTCCCAGACGTTCTTCTTCGGATCGAGCGCGTCGCGGCTCTGGTCGACATAGGCGAGCTTCACCGTCTCGCCGACGCGGAAGGAGCCGGCGTCGGGCTTCTCCTGGCCGGTGATCAGCTTGAACAGCGTCGACTTGCCGGCGCCGTTGGGGCCGATGACGCCGACGATGCCGTTGGGCGGCAGCTTGAAGGACAGGCCCTTGAAGAGGACCTTGTCGCCGAACGCCTTCTCCAGATTGTCGACCTCCAGGACCACGTTGCCCAGGCGCGGGCCCGGCGGGATCTGGATGGTGGCGAAGCTCTGGGCCTGGCGGGAGGTCTCCTGCTCGCGGACCATCTCGTCGTAGGCCGCAAGTCGGGCCTTCGACTTGGCCTGGCGGGCCTTGGCGCCCGAACGCACCCATTCCAGTTCGCGGGTCATGGCGCGCTGGCGGGCCTCGGACTCCGACTTCTCCTGGACGATGCGCTTGGTCTTCTGCTCCAGCCAGCCGGAGTAGTTGCCCTCGTAGGGGATGCCCTTGCCGCGATCGAGCTCCAGGGTCCACTTGGTGACCTGGTCGAGGAAGTAGCGGTCGTGGGTCACCAGGATGACGCAGCCGGGGAAGGCTTCCAGGTGGTGCTGCAGCCAGGCCACGGACTCGGCGTCCAGGTGGTTGGTGGGTTCGTCCAGCAGCAGCATGTCGGGCTTGGACAGCAGCAGGCGGGCGAGCGCGATGCGGCGCTTCTCGCCCCCCGACAGCTTGTCCACCGGCCAGTCGTTGGGCGGGCAGCGCAGGGCGTCGGCGGCCATCTCGATGCGGGAGTCGATGTCCCACAGGTCGCCGGCGTCGATCTTCTCCTGGAGGGCGGTCATCTCCTCCATGAGTTCGTCGGTGTAGTTCTCGCCCAGCTCGGCGGCGATCGCGTTGTAGCGGTCGAAGATCTGCTTCTCCTGGCACCAGGAGATGATGTTGCCCCAGACGTCGAGGGCCTCGTCCAGGTGCGGCTCCTGCTCCAGGTAGCCCATCTTCACGCCATCGGCGGCCTTGGCCTCGCCGTTGAACTCCTTGTCCTGGCCGGCCATGATCTTCAGCAGGGTCGACTTGCCCGAGCCGTTGACGCCGACCACGCCGATCTTGGCGTCGGAGTAGAACGACAGCCAGATGTTCTCGAACACCTTCTTGCCGCCGGGGAAGGCCTTGGTCAGGCCCTGCATCTGGAAAATGTACTGCTGCGCCATGGGGCGGGCCGTGCTCGCTTCAAAAGGGATCGGAGGGTTGCGAGCAGATAACGACCGACCGCGCCCGGCGCAACGGGTGTGAACGACGGAGGCCGGGGAACGACGGGCGGGCCTTGCGCGTAATGACGGTGCGGGCAGCGTTCCCCAGCCCCACAGTCAAAGGAATATCGCGATGCACAAGGACACCGTCAAAGGCGCCGCCAAGGATGTTTCCGGCTCGGTCAAGGAAGCCCTCGGCAAGGCGACCGGCAACCAGCGCCTCGAAGCCGAAGGGATCACCGAGCGCGCCGCCGGCAAGGTCCAGAAGGGCGTCGGCGACCTGAAGGACGCCGCGCGGGAAGCCCTGAAGAAATAAACCCGCGGCCGGTCGCCGCCGCCGCGAGCGACGCCGAGCCGATCATATCCGGGACCGACCTTCGGCCAGGGGCCGCGCCGCGCCGGCGCGGCCCCTTTCTCATGGCCAAGGCGCTTCTTTGTCGCGAGGGGCGGGATATAGTCGGGACGAGGGCCGCCGCGGCGAAGGCTGCGACGGGGCCGGCAATGTCCGGCGCACAGGAAACGAGGCTGGATTGATCGAAGTTCTCTTCGCCCCGACGCCGAACGGCTGGAAGGCGAGCATCATGCTGGAAGAGTGCGGCCTGCCGTACGAGATCCGGCCGGTCTTCCTGTCGCGCGGCGACCAGTTCACGCCCGAGTTCCTGGAAACCAGCCCCAACAACCGCATTCCGGCGATCGTCGATCACGCGCCGGAGGACGGCGGGCCGCCCGTGCCGGTCTTCGACAGCGGCGCGGTGCTGATCTACCTCGCCGAGAAGACCGGCCGTTTCCTTCCGGCCGGCGTGCGCGAGCGCGCGGCGACGATCCAGTGGCTGATGTGGCAGATGTCGGGCCTCGGACCCATGCTGGGGCAGCACGGGCATTTCCTGCTCTATGCCGAGGCGCAGCATGCCTACGCCCTCGACCGCTTCCGGGGGGAGGCCAAGCGTCTTTACGGCGTGCTGGACCGCCAACTCGGCAAGACCGGCGCCTATGTGGCCGGCGGCGACTACACGATCGCCGACATGGCCTGCTTTCCATGGGTGATGACGCACAAGGCCCAGAAACTCACGCTCGACGACTATCCGAACGTGAAGCGCTGGTTCGCGACCCTGCGCGCGCGCGAGGCCCTCCAGCGCGGACTGGCCGCCGGCAAGGCGTTGTTCACCGACGCGCCGGCCATGGACGCGGCGGCGAGACGGAAATTCTTCGGCATAGGCGCGGGCGCCGACGACAGGTGACAGCAAGATGACCCACGCGGCGGATGTGAAGCTCGAATGCTTCTTCGACTGCTCCAGCCCCTGGACCTACCTGGGCTTCCACAACCTCCAGCCCCTGGCGGCGCGGCTGGGCGTGCCGGTGACCTGGAAGCCGATCCTGGTCGGCGGGGTGTTCAACAAGGTCAATCAAAGCCTCTATGCGCGGCGCGAGACCCTCGAACCCTGCAAGCAGGCCTATATGAAGAAGGACCTGAAGGATTGGGCCCACGCCTCGGGCCTGACGATCAATTTCCCGCCCAAGGCCGGCCATCCGGTCAATGCGGTGAAGTGCATGCGCGCCTGCATCGTGGCGCAGGACGAGGGCCGTCTCATCCCGTTCGCGACGGCGGTGTTCGAAACCCTGTGGGTCGACGGGCTGGACCTGGCGCAGGACGAGGCGGTCGCCGGCGCCTGCCGCCGCGCCGGCCTCGATCCCGACGACATGCTGGCGAGGATCGCCGCCCCGGAGCTCAAGCAGAGGCTGTGGGACAACACCGAGGAACTGATCGCCCGCGGCGGCTTCGGATCTCCGACGATCTTCGTGGACGACACCGACATGTACTTCGGCAACGACCGCCTGGGGCTGGTGGAGATCGCCGTCCGCAATCGCCTGGGCGCCCCGCGCGCGCCCACCTAACTTACGGGCGTAATTTCGCCGCAAACCGCGCGCCAACCTCTGCCTTGGAAACCTAGGGAAGAGCGGGGAAAACATGCTCCAGTCATCGCGTGCTCATCGTGTGTCGCTTAGCGTGATCGTGGCCCTGGCGACGGCCTCGCCCACGGTTCCGGTGGTCGCCGCCCCGACGGGCGACGGCGTTCCCACGGCCGACGCCTGCCAGAAGCTGGGGTTCTCCTCGGCGCGGGAGGCGCGCGACGCCGGCAGGTTCGGCGGCATGATGGCGCCGGGATCGCGGGCCGCGCCGTCGATCGCCTATGCAGCCCCTCCCCCGCCGCCGCCCGGCCCCTATCCGCGGCAGGCGCCCAAGAGCGCGGCGATGGCCGAGATTGCGGTCACCGCGTCGCGGTCCGTCGGGCCGCCGCCGTCGACCCCGCAGCCGGGCGACATCGAGACCGAACGCTATCCCAACGCCACCCCCAACCCGGTGAAGCGGACGGCGGAGGAGCCGGTCTCCACCTTCTCCATCGACGTCGACACCGCGGCCTATTCCAATGTCCGGCGGTTCCTGAACGACGGGACCAGGCCGCCGCGCGACGCCGTGCGAGTCGAGGAGATGATCAACTACTTCGACTATGGCTACGCCCGGCCCGCCAGCGCGAGCGAGCCGTTCCGACCCTTCGTGGCGGTGACGCCGTCGCCGTGGTCGAAAGATCGGCAGATCCTGCAGATCGGGCTTCAAGGCTACGAGGCGCCGCGCGCCGCCCAGCCGCCGCTGAACCTGGTGTTCCTGATCGACACCTCCGGGTCGATGGAGAGCGAGGACAGACTGCCCCTGGCGCGCAAGGCCATGAACCTGCTGATCGACCAGTTGGGGCCGCAGGACCGGGTGGCGATGGTGGCCTACGCCGGATCGGCCGGGGCGGTGCTGGCGCCCACCAGCGGCCGCGAGAAGCTGAAGATGCGTTGCGCGCTGGGGGCGCTGTCGGCCGGCGGCTCCACGGCGGGCGGCGAGGGCCTGGCCCTGGCCTATGGGCTGGCGCGGCAGAACTTCGATCCCAAGGCGGTCAACCGGGTGATCCTGATGACCGACGGCGACTTCAACGTCGGCGTGGCCGATCCGGTCAAGCTGAAGGACTTCGTCGCCGAGAAGCGCAAGAGCGGGGTCTATCTGTCGGTCTACGGCTTCGGCCGCGGCAACTACAACGACGTGATGATGCAGACCCTGGCGCAGAACGGCAACGGGACGGCGGGCTATCTCGACACCCTGTCGGAGGCGCGCAAGGCGTTCCGCGACGATTTCGCCGGCTCGCTGTTCCCCATCGCCGACGACGTGAAGATCCAGGTGGAGTTCAACCCGAAGCAGGTCTCCGAATACCGGCTCATCGGCTACGAGACCCGGCTGCTGAACCGCGAGGATTTCAACAACGACGCCGTCGACGCCGGCGAGGTCGGGTCGGGCGCGTCGGTCACGGCGCTCTACGAGATCACGCGGGCCGGCGCGCGGCCGTCCAGCGATCCGCTGCGCTACGGCGGCCAGGCGCGGGCGGCCGCGGCGAGCGCGCCCGACGGCGAGTTGGCCTTCCTGAAGGTGCGCTACAAGCTGCCTGGCCAACCGGCGTCGCACCTAATGCAAAGGCCGATCACGGGCGCCGACGCCTATGCCCGGGTCGAAGCGGCGCCAGAGGCCGCCCGCTGGGCGCTGGCGGTGGCGGGCTTCGGCCAGAAGCTGCGCGGCGATCCCTGGGTCGGCGAAGGTTTCGCCTGGCCGCAGATCACCGCCCTGGCCCAGGGCGCGCGGGGCGAGGACCCGTTCGGCGTGCGGGCGGAGTTCGTCCAGTTGACGCGAACCGCAGGCGAAGGGCGGTCGCTGAACGAATAGGCGAGCGCCGTCTCTTGAACGTCGCGCAACGACTGCACATTCTGAAAGGGGCCAAACGCCGCCGCCGGGATCGAACGACGGTCCCGGCCGTTGCGGCTGGAACCAGCCAAGCTCGCGTGGCGTGAGGAGAGGTCGCCGGTGTTCGATCCTGCCGTTTCCCGAAACATCGATGTCGGCGATTTCGCAGCGGCGTCCAACGCCGCCCCGGAGCCGTCGGCGTACCATCTGGTGGACGCCACCATGATGTATGCGCCGCGCTCCGGCGGGGTGAAGCGCTACCTGAACGCCAAGCGCGCCTGGTTCGAGCGCCGCCGCGCCGATGTCCGCCACACCCTGGTGGTGCCGGGGCCGCGGACGGGGATCGAGGGGCCGGGCCTGGTGACGGTGGCCGCCGCCCGCCTGCCCTTCGGCGACGGCTATCGGATGCCGGCCAGCATCGCCAAGTGGGAGACCGTGCTGCGCGGCCTGCGCCCCGACCTGATCGAGGCCGGCGACGTGATGGTCCCCGGCCATGCGGCGCTGAACGTCGGCGAGGCCCTGGGCGTGCCGGTGCTGGGCTTTTGCCACACCAACGCCGCGGCGCTGGCGGCGCTGCACCTGGGCGACTGGGCCGAGGCGCCGGCGCTGAATTTCTGGGCCAGCGCCTACCAGCGGTTCGACCATGTGGTGGCGCCGAGCCGGCACACGGCCGCGCGGCTGCGGGAAGCCGGCGTCGAGAAGGTGAGCGTCCAGGGCCTGGGGGTGGACACCGACCTCTTCCATCCCGACCGCGGCGATCGCGCACGCCTGCTGAGGCGGCTGGATCTTCCGGCCGAGGCGCGCCTGTTGGTGTTCGCCGGCCGGCCCGCGCGGGAAAAGAACATCGAGGCCATGGTCGGCGCCGCGGAGAAGCTCGGCGATCCCTATCGCCTGCTGCTGGTGGGCGCCGGCAAGGACGTGCGCCCGTCGCAGAACGTCATCTGCCTGGACTACGAGCGCGACGGCGCGAGGCTGGCCGGCCTGATGGCCAGTTGCGACGCCTTCCTACACGCCAACGAGAACGAGATCTTCGGCCTGGTGGCGCTGGAGGCGCTGGCCTGCGGCCTGCCGGTGGTGGGGCCCGGCGCGGGCGGGGTTTCCGAACTGATCGACAGCGAGGTCGGCCAGCAGGCCGGCGCCTGCGACGCAGGCGGCCTGGCCGAGGCCATCGAGGCGCTGTTCGCCCGCGACCTGCCCGCGATCTCGCTGGCCGCACGGCGTCGGGCGCAGGGCCGCCACGGTTGGGACGCGACGTTCGAAGGCCTGGCGCGCCTCTACGGCGAGTTGGTCGCCGACCCTGGAACCCCCGCGACCCTGGCCCAGATCGCCTGAATTTCCGGGTCGGCGGCGCGACGCGCTCCGCGGTCAGCGGCCGGTCGGTATGTCCTTGAAGGCGACACCCTTGTCGAGGCGGATGTCGCCGGGCAGGCCCAGGACTCGCTCGGCGACGATGTTGCGCAGGATCTCGTCGGTGCCGCCGGCGATCCGCATGCCCGGCGCGCCCATCAGCGAGTTGTGGAATATGGGGTTGGCCCCGGTCGCGGCCCCATCGGCGACGATCCCGTATTCGTCCAGCATCTCGACCGCGGCGTGGGCCAGGTCCTGCATCATGGTCGCCGACACCAGCTTGCCGATGGAGTTCTCCGGCCCCGGCGTCTGGCCCCGCGAGAGGGCGGTGATGGTGCGGTTGCGGGTGTGCTTGAGGCCTTCCGACTTCACGTACCAGTCGGCCAGCTTTTCGCGCACGGCCTGATCGGCCAGGGCGCTGGTCCCCTTGAGGCCCGGGGTCTGGCGGGCCAGGTCCATGAAATCGGCCCAGCCGGCGCCGGACTCCCCGCCGATGGCCATGCGTTCGTTCATGAGGGTGAAGAGCGAGACCTTCCAGCCGTCGCCGATGGGCCCCAGCCGTTGGGCGTCCGGAATGCGGACATCGGTGAAGAACACCTCGTTGAAACCCGCCGCCCCGGCCATCTGGTGAATGGGCCGCACCTCGACGCCCGGCGACTTCATGTCGAGCCAGAACATCGTCATGCCCTTGTGCTTGGGCGCGTCGGGGTCCGTCCGGCACAAGACGATCCCGAAGTCGGAGAACTGCGCCCCGGTCGTCCAGACCTTCTGGCCGTTGACGATCCAGTCGCCGCTGCCGTCGGGCGCCCGTTCGGCCCGCGTGCGCACCGCAGCGACGTCGGAGCCGCCAGCCGGCTCGGAGAACAGCTGGCACCAGATCTCGTCGCCGCGCATGGCCGGCCCGACAAAGCGCTTGCGGGCGGCGTCGTCGGCGAAGGTCGCCACGGTGGGCACGCACATGCCAAGCCCGATGGCGAACGGGTTGCCCGGGATCGAATGCTTGGCTTCCTCCTGGGCGAAGATCACGCTCTGGATCGGCGTGCCGCCCGGCCCGCCCCAATCGCTGGACCAGGGGATGCAGGCATAGCCGGCCTCGGCCTTGCGGGCCTGCCAAGCCTTGGCCACGACCAGGGTCTCCGCGGTCTCGACTTCGCGCGCGCGGCGCTGCTGCACGCCCATGGGGGCGTTGACGTCGAGCCAGGCGCGGGCCTTGGCGCGGTAGGCGGCTTCTTCGGGGGTGTCGTCGAAGTCCATGATGCTGATCCTTACGCGGCGTTGCGGCGTTCGAGATGGCTGACGAGGCGCTCTTTCCAGACGCGCGGCGCGCCGATGGCGAGCGAGAGCTGCCGGGAGCGGCGGTAGAAGAGGTGGCAATCCACCGCCCAGGTGTAGCCGACGCCCCCGTGGGTCTGGATGTTCTCCTTGGACGCGTACCAATAGGCCTCCGAGGCGGCGATGCGCGCGGCGCTGGCGGCGGTGGGCAGTTCGGGCGCGTCGGCGTTCAGCGCCCAGGCGCCGAAATAGGCGTTGGAGCGGGCCAGTTCGTTGTTGACGTACATGTCGGCCAGCTTGTGCTTGATGGCCTGGTAGCTGCCGATCACGCGGCCGAAGGCGTAGCGTTCCAGCGCATAGGCCTTGGCCATCTCCAGGCAGCGGTCGGCGCCGCCCAACTGTTCGAAGGCGATCAGGACCGCGGCGCGATCGAGGACCTGCTCCAGCAGCTCGACGCCCTGGCCGGCGGCGCCGAGCCGCTGGGCCGGCGCGTCGGTGAAGGTCAGCCGCGCGGAATCCCGGGTCGGATCGAGGGTGGTCATGGCCTCGCGGACGACGCCTTCGCCCTTGAGGTCGACGAGGAACAGGGCGGCCTGGCCGTTCTCCTTGGCCAGCACCAGGCAGGTGTCGGCGATGTCCCCGTCGGTCACCGGGGTCTTGACGCCGGTGAGCTTGCCGCCCGTCACCGTGGCGGTCAGGTGAGCCGGGCTGAGGACGCCGGGACCTTCCGACGTCGCCAGGGCGCCGATCAGTTCGCCGGCGGCGATCCTGGGCAGGATGGCGGCCTTCTGGGCCTCGTCGCCGGCCAGCATCACCGCCTCGGCCAGCAGGTAGACCGTCGAGGAGAAGGGGATCGGCGCCACTGCGCGGCCGAGTTCCTCGGCCAGGACGCAGAGCTCGAGGTGGCCGAGGCCCAGGCCGCCGTATTCCTCCGGGATGGCGGCGCCCAGCCACCCCTGCCCGGCCACGGCGCGCCACAGGGCCTCGTCGTAGGCCTTGCCGGCGTCGTCGAGCACGCCGCGCACCCGGCTGGTGGGGCATTGCGCGGCCAGGAACCGGCGCGCCTCGCCCTGCAGGGATTTCTGATCGTCCGAAAAATCGAAATTCATGGGGCCTCCGCTGCGCGGCTTTCTCACCGATTGGGCGCCACCTTACGCATTGGGCGCGCGGTGGAAAGATTGACCTCGCGTCAAGGATTTCAGGTTTCTATGGCGCCGGTCAACGATCGAGGCGCCCATGGCGAAGGCCGTATTCCAACGTAACCAGAAAGTCTGGGTCGAAAGCGTCGGCGCCTGGTCGGTGGTCGAGCGCGTCGTGCCGATCTGGGCGCGCGGCTTCGACGAGCCCGTGCGGGTGACCTACGATGTCGGCCTGGGCCGCGAGTTCCACGCCACGGAGCTGCGGGCCGAGCAGGACAGCGCCTCGGTTCCCGACGAAGACGGCGTGCAGTGGCGCCTGCTGCGGGCCCACAACAAGTGGCAGTCGTCCGAGGACTGCCGCCACCACCCCTTTCCCGGCACCTATCCGGTCGTCGTCACCGATCCCAACGACTGGGGCGGCTGGCGCGTGCCGGGCGCGGAATACGACCGCGACCCCAGCAAGATCGAGTTCCAGGCGCGCGCCATCGCGTCGCTGCCGAAGCTGCTGTCGATCGCCCGCGCGCTGACGGCCCTGGTGGCCGAAGCCCCCGACGATGCGCCGCCGGAGATCCGCCGGCTGGGGGAAGAGGCCCTGAAGGTCGAGCGCTACCTGCGCGAAATCCCCACCGCAGAACCGCCGGACGGCAAGGCCATCGCGGCGGAATAGGGGCGAGAAATGCTCCCCCCGGTTCGCGCTTTGCGCTGGGGGAGGATTTGAGAACTCACATCTAGCCGCCGCCGGCCGTGAACTCGCCCGTGGCGTCCAGCCGGGCGACCAGCACGCCCCCGCGCCATAGCTCGGCGGCGTCTCCGCCACGCTCGACGCGGCGGAATTCGGCGATCGCCTCGGCGTCGCCGGCGCGCTGGAAGCTGTCGCCCAGGCGCATGCGTCCCGACAGGTCGATAAGATAGATGGTGTAGGACGCCACTGTTCGCCGTTCCCCGATCGATGGAACACTAAGCGGCGGACAGGCCATTTGTCTGTCGAAAGCTGACAAAGCCCGCCTGACGCGCTCTAGCGGCAGAGGGCCCAGGGGATTACATCGGCGTATGCGCACAGACACGCCCCAGCCCGTCCGGCTCTCCGAATACCGCCCCCCGGCCTTCCAGATCGACACCGTCCTGCTGGACTTCGATCTCGCCCCCAACAGCACGCGGGTGACGGCGACGCTGGCGATCCGACGAAACGGCGACCATGCCGAGCCGCTGGTGCTGAACGGCGAGCGGCTGAAGGCGATCTCGATCGCCATCGACGGCCGCATCCTGGCCGAGGGGGAGCGGACGATCGACGACGAGTTCCTGACCATCCCCGGCGTTCCCGACCGCTTCGAACTGCAGACGCAGGTCGAGATCGACCCGGAGAACAACAAGGCGCTGGAAGGGCTGTACATGTCCGGCGGCCGCTACTGCACCCAGTGCGAGTCCGAGGGCTTCCGCAAGATCACCTACTGGCCCGACCGGCCCGACGTGCTGTCGCGGTTCACCGTGCGCATCGAGGCCGACGCGGCGTTCGAACACCTGCTGTCGAACGGCAACCTGACGGACTCGGGCGAGACGCCGAACGGCCGCCGGTTCGCGGTGTGGAACGATCCCTTCCCCAAGCCGTCCTACCTGTTCGCCCTGGTGGCCGGCCGGCTCGACGTGCTGGAGGACAGCCTGATCACCATGAGCGGCCGCGAGGTCGCCCTGCGGATCTACGTCGACCCCGGCATGGCCGAGCGGGCGGCCTACGCCATGGACGCGCTGAAGCGCTCGATGAAATGGGACGAGGAAGCCTTCGGCCGCGAATACGACCTCGACCTCTTCATGATCGTCGCCGTGCGCGACTTCAATTTCGGGGCGATGGAGAACAAGGGCCTCAACATCTTCAACTCCTCGCTGCTGCTGGCCGACCCGCAGACGGCGACCGACACCGACTACGAGCGGATCGAGAGCGTCGTCGCCCACGAGTACTTCCACAACTGGACCGGCGACCGCATCACCTGCCGCGACTGGTTCCAGCTGTGCCTGAAGGAAGGGCTGACGGTCTTCCGCGACCAGAGCTTCTCCGGCGACATGCGCGGCCATGCGGTGCAGCGGATCAAGGACATCAAGGCGCTGCGCGCGCGCCAGTTCGCCGAGGACCAGGGGCCGCTGGCCCATCCGGTGCGGCCGTCGAGCTATCTGAAGATCGAGAACTTCTACACGGCGACCATCTACGAGAAGGGCGCCGAGGTCATCCGCATGCTGAAGACCCTGCTGGGGGCCGACGCGTTCCGGGCCGGCATGGACCTCTATTTCGAGCGTTGGGACGGCCACGCCACGACGGTGGAGGCCTTCATCGCCTGCTTCGCCGAGGCCTCGGGGCGAGACCTGACGGACTTCTTCGCCTGGTACGAACAGGCCGGCACCCCGGCCGTGGCCATCGCCAGCCGCTATGACGCTGCGGCCAGGACCCTGGAACTCGACCTGAGCCAGGAGACGGCGCCGACGCCAGGCCAGCCCGCCAAGCGCGCCCTGCCGATCCCGATCGCCATCGGCCTGCTGGACCACGAGGGCCGCCCGATGGCCTTCCAACGCGACGGCGCGGCGGCCGACGAGACCCTGGTCATCCTCGACCAGTCGCGCACCAAACTGACCCTGACCGGGGTCGAGACCGCGCCGGTGGTTTCGGCGTTGCGGGGTTTTTCGGCGCCGGTGATGCTGAGCACCGACGCGCCGGCGCGAGACGGCTATGTGCTGCTGGCGTCCGACCCCGACCTCTTCAACCGGTGGGAGGCCGGCCAGAGCCTGGCCCGCGACCTGATCACCGCCCGCGCCGGCGGGGCGCCCGACGAGGTCGGAGAAGAACGCTACGCCGAGGCGGTGGGCCGGGCGCTGAACGACCAGGCCGCCGACCCGGCCTTCAAGGCGCTGCTGCTGGTCCTGCCCTCCGAAGCCGACCTGGCGCTGGGCATGACGCCGGCCGATCCGGCGGCGGTGCACGCGGCCCGCGAGGCCCTGCGCACGCGGCTGGCGCTGCATCTCGACGCGGACCTCAAGCGCCTGCACATCGGCCTGCAGGAGATCGGCGCCTTCTCGCCCGACGCCGCCGACGCCGGCCGGCGGGCCCTGCGCAACGCGGCCCTCGAACTGCTGGCCGCCAATCCGCGCGCCGACATCGCCGACCTGGCCGCCGGGCACTTCGAGGCGGCCGGCAACATGACCGACGCCATGGGCGGCCTCAACGCCCTGATGCTGGTCGGCGGCGAGCGGTTCGAAGCGGCCCTGGCGGGGTTCTATGCGCGCTGGAAGAACGAGCCGCTGGTGATCGACAAGTGGTTCGCCCTGCAGGCCCGCGACCCGGCCGAAGGCGCGCTGGGCCGGGTGATGGGCCTGACCGCCCACCCCGCCTTCGACGCCAAGATCCCCAATCGCCTGCGGGCGCTGGTCTCGACCTTCGCCACCGCCAACCAGGCGCGGTTCCATGACGAAAGCGGCGCGGGCTATCGGTTCCTGGCCGACCAGATCCTGGCCGTCGACACCTTCAATCCGATGACCGCGGCGCGGTTCGTCGAGCCGCTGGGCGGCTGGCGACGCTACCGGCCCGACCTGGGGGCGCTGATGAAGGGCGAGCTGGAACGGCTGGTCGCCACCCCGGGGCTTTCCAAGAACGTCTTCGAACTGGCCAGCAAGTCGCTGGGCTAGGCGGCGGGGGCGACCCTCGCCGCCGCCCCACTAAGAAAATGTTCAAGCCCGGCGCCTAGTTTGATCCGGCCGGCCCGTGGGGCGTGGCGGAGGGGACGATCTGTGGCGGTGTCGCTGGAGCGGGTGCGGTTTCTTCTGGTGGACGACAACGTCCACATGATGAACATCGTCAAGACCATCCTGCGCGGCTTCGGCGCGGCCCAGGTCTTCGAAGCCAAGACCATCGACGACGCCATGCAGCGGCTGAAGAACGACGCCCCCGACATCGTGGTGCTGGACTACCAGATGGGCGAGGAGAACGGGCTGGCCTTCGTGCGCAGGCTGCGCAACGACCCCGACAGCCCCGCGCCCTATGTCCCGGTGATCATGCTGACGGCCCACGCCGACCGGATACGGGTGGAGGCCGCCCGCGACGCCGGCGTCACCGAGTTCTGCGTCAAGCCGGTGACCGCCGCCGACATGCTGAAGAAGGTCGCCGCGATCATCGACCACCCGCGCTCGTTCATCCGTTCGGCCGATTATTTCGGCCCCGAAAGGCGCCGGCACGACGATCCCAACTATCGCGGCCCGGAACGGCGCACCGATCGGCGGCCGAAAAACTGAGGCCCCATGCGGCATTGAGTCCGTTTCGACTCCGACCGATGCAAAAGGCGCCGATCACCCGTGACGCCGTGGAATCGGCCGCGTAGACTCACCCTTCGGGGTGATTTGGTTCAGGCATGGAAGGTCGGCGGGCGTTGGCCAAGCGCGGGGGCGAAGACGCGGCGGGACCGAGGCTGCGCCGTGCGAGCGACGTCGCCTCGGCGGCGCGCCCGGCGTCGACCCAGACCTTTGCGCGCGTGGCGATCCTGGCCACCCTGCTGCTGCTGGCCCTCTACACCTACGTCGCCATCCTGCGGATCGAGCGCGAACCGCAGATCTCCAATCTTTCCAGGACCGGGCTGCTCGGCCGCGCCGACACCTTGGCGGCGCGCATCGACATCGAGGCCTCGGCCCTGCGCGGCGGGGTGCTGGCGGCGCGCGAGGCCCTGCGCGGGGGCGCCGCCTCGCCGCTGGACGCCGCCGACGCCGGCCTGCGCACCACCGCCAAGGCGGCGACCGCCGTGGGCGTGGTGGCCGACGACGGGCTGGCGGCGATCTCCGGGCCTGCGCCGGTCGGGCTCGACTGGGCGCAGGCGGCGCGGGCCGCGGCGCGATCGGGCAAGGACGTCTGGCTGGGCGTGGTGGGCGTCGACGCCCCGCTGCTGGTGGCGGCGGCCGGGGTGCAGACGCCCAGGGGCCGCCGCTGGATCGTCGCGGTCGCCGATCCGCACCGGCTGGCCGATCACCTCGACGCCGACCGGCAGGAGCTGCTGACCTCGGCGCAGGGCCGGGTGCTGGCGGCGGCGGGCGGCGGCGGCCTGACCCAGGCCCGCACCCTCAACGAAGGCTTCGCCATCAACCCCGAGGACCTGCTGGTCGACCGGCCGGTGCGCGGCGAACGGCCGGACGGCAAGACCGTCGACCTGGCCGCGCGGGCGACCGCGGGCGGCGCCGTCCTGGCCGTGGCGGCGACGCCGGCCGCGCGCTCGGAACTGGCTTCGCGCATCGAGCGGCAGCTGTGGGTTCTGGCGCCGTTCGTGGCGGCCTTGCTGCTGGGCCTGCTGTTGCTGGTGCAGAGCCGCAAGGTCGAGGTCGCCCAGCGGGCGTTCATGGATTCCGAGCGCAGGTTCCGGCTGGCGGTCGAGGCCGCGCGCTGCGGCATCTGGGAATGGGACCTCGCCACCGACCAGATGTTCATGTCCGACGTCACCGGCGCGATCCTCGGCTGGGGCGGCGGCGGGGTGGTGGACGGCCAGGACGTGCTGGACCGGGTCGCCCCCGACCACCGCGACCGGTTGCGCCAGGCGCTGGCGACGGCGGCCACCTACGGCGCCTTCGACGTCTCGTTCCGTTCGCTTTCGCCGGAGGGCGCGCGGCCGACCTGGATCGACGCCCGCGGCCAGGCGTTCGGCGCCAACCGCGACGGCGGCTTCTCCCGCATCATCGGGGTGGCCCTGGACGTCACCGAGGAACGCCTGGCCCAGGCCCGCGCCCAGGCCGCCGAGAACCGCCTGCGCGACGCCATCGAAAGCGTGTCGGAAGCCTTCGTGCTGTGGAACCGGCAGGGCCGGCTGCTGATGTGCAACCGCAACTATGCGACCTTCTTCTCCCTCGACCCGACCCTGCTGAAGCCCGGCGCGCCGCGCCAGGAGGTGCTGCGCCTGGCCCAGCTGGCGGTGAAGCAGGAGATCGCGCCCGGCGAAGGCGGCAAGGGCGTGCGCGAGGCCGAGCTCAACGACGGCCGCTGGGTGCAGATCTCCGAGCGGCGCACCTCCGACGGCGGGCTGGTGATGACCGCGGCCGACATCACCGCCATCAAGGTCCAGGAGGAGGCGCGTCGCCTCAACGAAATCCAGCTGCAGAGCGCCGTCTTCGGCCTGGAGCGCAGCCAGGAGCAGCTCTCGGAACTGGCGCGCAAGTACGAGGCCGAGAAGGTCCGCGCCGAGACCGCCAACAAGGCCAAGAGCGAGTTCCTGGCCAACATGAGCCACGAACTGCGCACCCCGCTGAACGCCATCAACGGCTTCTCCGAGATCATGGTGGGCGAGATGTTCGGGGCGCTGGGCGACGCCCGCTACAAGGAATACGCCCAGGACATCCTGAACTCGGGCCAGCACCTGCTGGCGCTGATCAACGACATCCTCGACATGTCGAAGATCGAGGCCGGGAAGATGAACCTGCGCTTCGAGCCCATCGCCCTGGAGGACGTGGCCGAGGACGCCATCCGCCTGGTGCGCAACCGCGCCGAGGCGGCCGGCCTGGCGCTCAGCCTGGAGCTGCCCGAGATGCCCGACCTGGAGGCCGACTACCGGGCGCTCAAGCAGGTGCTGTTGAACCTGCTGTCCAACGCCATCAAGTTCACGCCGCGCGGCGGGCGGATCGTGGTGTCGGCGGAGATGCGTTACGACGTGCTGGGCGAACGGGTGCGGGTCAATGTGCAGGACACCGGCATCGGCATCGGCCCCGACGAGATCACCCGGCTGGCCCGCCCCTTCGAGCAGATCGAGAACCAACATTCGAAGACCCAGCAGGGCACCGGCCTAGGGCTGGCGCTGACCAAGTCGCTGGTGGAGATGCACGGCGGGACGCTGGACATCCAGAGCGCGCCCGGCCAGGGCACCACGGTCAGCTTCCTCCTGCCCGCGCGCCAGACGCCGGCGGCCGTCGCCGGGTCTATCGCCGCCGCCTAGGACGCGCCGCTCCACCGGACCCTGACGCGCCCTCAAGCGCCATAATCGTGACGTTTGCGGTCAATAGATCGACAGGGCGGCCTTTCAACCGCGCCTGGGGCGTGTTTGGGTGAGGTTCAGGCCAAGGAGACGTTCATGAAGCCCATCCTGATTCTCGCCGCCCTGATGGCGGCCGCCCTCGTTCAACCGGCCTCGGCCCAGCCTGCAGAACCCGCCGCCACGCCGGCTTCGGCCTGCACGCGCCCGGCCGCGCCGGCGCCGGTCGACGGCGCCACGGCGACGATCGAACAGATGAAGGCCGCCAACGCCGCGGCCGCCGGCTTCATGACGGCGTCCGACAGCTACCAGACGTGCATACTGGCCGAGCTGGCCGAGAAGAAGAAGGCGGCCAAGAAGGCCAAGACCAAGGTCGATCCGGCGATCGAGAGCGCCATCGACGCCGACATCAAGGCCAACCAGACCGACAAGGTGACGACCGGCGAGGCCTATAACGGCGCCGTGCGGGCCTACAAGGCGGCGCATCCGCCGACCTAGTTCACTGCCCCGGCCGCGGCCCTCCGGCGGGTCGCCGCGGCCCCGGCGCCGAGCGCGCCAGCCCCTGGGAGAGCCGCGCCCGTTCTTCCGGCGACAGGGCGCCTGCGAAGTCGACGATGCGGCGCTCGACGGCGGCGCGCGCGTCAAGCTCCCTGGCCCGCGCGCGATCGAGATCCCCGATCACCTTTTGAGCGTCGAACGGTTCAGCGGCCAGTTCGGCCCAGGCCTCGCGGCGCGCGCGGCGCGCCTCGCGCAGGGACTGGCCGGCGGCCCCGGCCTGGCCGCGCAAGGCCTGGCGATAGGCTTGCCGATGCTCCGGCGCCAGGCCGTCGGCGGCCGCCCATAGCGGGGCGCCCTGGCGGCCCTCGGCGTGCATCGCCTTGAACCGCGCGCCGATCACCAGCCCGCCGACGATGCCGCCGGCCAGGAAGAGGTTGAGGGCGAGCGAGACGAAGAGGACGATGAAGAGGGCGCGGCGGCTCATCAGACATCCCCTATGGCGTCGGGCGCATCGAAGCTGCTCATGACCACCGCCACCGCCTCGACCCCCGGCGGATCGGGGGAAAGTCCGACGCCGATCACCAAGCCGGCCGCGGCGGCGGCGGCGAGGCCGGCGGCGAGGCCGGCGCGCCAGAGCCAGGCCCTGAGGCCGCCACGCGCCCTGGGCGGGGGCGCCGCGGCGATGACCCGCTCGCGCAGGGCGTGGGCGACCTGCGGCCGCGACCAGGCGGCCAGCGCGCCGTCCAGTTCGCCTTCGCGGGCCAGCACGGCCTGCGCCCAGGCCGGATCGGCGGCCATCAGCAGGGCCGCGGCGTCACGGGTTTCCGTCGGCCAGTCGGCGACCTGGCCGCCATAGGCCTGGGCCAGGGTTTCGAAGCGTTCGGGGGTCAGGCCGGTCATGAAAGCCTCATTGCGACGCCATGTCGGCCAGGGCCAGGCGCAAGGCGCGACGGCCGCGGCCCAGCAGGCTCTCCAGCGCCTCGACGCTGACCCCCATCAGCGCCGCGGCCTCGATGTTGCCGAGCTCTTGGTAGTGGCACAGCACGATGGCCTCCCGCTGGCGATCCGGCAGCCGCCGCATGGCCTGGGCCACGCGCCGGCCGACATCGCCGGCCTCCAGCCCCCGGTCGGGCGCCGGGCCCTCGTCGGGGCGATCGGGCGGCGTCTCGACCGCGATCTCCCGGCGGCGGCGCAGCCGGTCGTAGCAGAGGTTCAGGGCCACCCGGTGCAGCCAGGTGTCGAAGCGCGCCACGCCCGGGCGCCACTGGGGCGCCTGTTTCCAGGCCCGCACGAAGGTCTCCTGGGCGACGTCCTCGGCCTCCGCCGCCTCGCCCAGCATGCGCTGGGCCAGGGCCAGCAGCCGGGGCAGCTTGCGGGCCACCAGGGCGCGCACGGCCGCCGGGTCCCCCTGGCCCACGCGGACCACGAGCTCTTCGTCCGGATCGACCTGACGCTCGCCCAAGCTTGGTCCCGTCTCCGAAAGCCCGCGCAGCGGGGCCGATGGCGGCGTCAGTTCGCACGCTGCCGGTTCTGTCGCAGCATGAGCACCTCGCCCTTGGAGAGCCACCCATCATGGTTGGTGTCGACCATTTCGAACCGAAGCTTGGTGGCCGCCTGCCGCTCGGCCAAGGTGACCACGCCGTCCTTGTTGGTGTCGAGCATCGTGAACAGGCCGTGGGCGTGGGCCACGGCGGCGTCGCCGCCGCGCATGCGGGCGAAATCCTCGAAGGCCTTGAACTCGGCCCGGGTGATCTTGCCGTCGCGATTGACGTCGACACGCGACAGCACGCCCCTGGTCTCCACCTGCTCGACTTCGGCCAGCGTCACCTTGCCGTCGTGGTCGAGATCGAGATCCGCCGGCTTGCGCGCCGCCCCCTGGGCCAGGGCCGGACCGGCGAGGCTCGCCAAGAGAGCGGCGATCAGAATGGGCTTCATGAAACGGTCCTCGGAACTGACGAAGGCAAGGCCTTCCCGGCTTCAACGATCCCGACCGCCGATTCCGTCGGCGGCTGGACGACGACGTCGTAGGCCGCCCGCGCCGCCGCGCGGCGGTCGGCCAGCAGCTTGCGCAATGCGCGCAGATCGCGCGCGCCGCCAGCGCGGGCGAGCAGGGTCTGGAAGGCCTTGGGCTCCTTGTCCACGTCGGCGTCGCCGTCGAGCGCCACCTTCACCAGCTGGGTGAGGTCCTGCTGCAGGCGCCCGGCGTCGGCCAGGGTCTCCACCGCCGCCCTGTCGGCGAGGCCCGCCGCGCCGAACGCCGCCAGGGCCTCCAGCGTGTTGGCGGCCAGCGGCCCGCCGGCGGGGGCATGGATCAGCTGCAGGTGCTGGGCGGCGAACTCCACGTCCACCAGGCCGCCCGGGGTCAGCTTGAAGTCCCAGAAACCCCTGGACGGGCGCTCGGCCTCCAGCAGCCGGCGCATGTCGCGCACGTCCCTGGTGGTCTGGGCGGCGTCGCGGGGACGCCGCAACGCCACCTCGACCGCGTCGCCGGCCTGGCGGGCGAACGCATCCGAAGTCGCCCAGACGACACGGGCGCGGGTCAGCGCCAGCAGTTCCCAGGTCTCGGCCTCGCGCTGGTAGTAGTCCTCGAACGCGGCGAAGCTGACCGCCACCGGACCCTTGGTGCCCGACGGCCGCAGTTGCATGTCCACCTCGTAGAGGCCGCCCTCGGCGGTGGGGAGGGAGAGCGCCGCGATCAGCCGCTGGGTGAAACGGCCGAAGAAGGTCTCGGCGCCCCAGCCCTTGATCTCCGAGACGCCGGCCGGGTCGTTGGACCGGTAGAGCGTCATCAGGTCGAGGTCGGAGCCCGCGCTCATCTCCCGCGATCCGCACTTGCCGAGCGCCACCACCGCCACGTCGCCGGGGAAGGCGCCGCCGATGCGTTCGGCCTCGGCCAGCGCGGCCGGGGCCAGGGCCTGGATGCAGAGGTCGGCGAGGTCGGCGAAGGCGCGGCCGGCGGTCTGCGCCGTCGCCGAGCCGCTCATCACCTGGACGCCGACGCGGAAGGCCTGCTCACGATGCACGCGGCGCACGGCGTCCATCACCGCCTCGAAGCCGTCGACGCGGCCGAGCGCCAGAGCCATGGCCGCGGCGTCCTCCTCCCGGTGGATGGGCTCGAAGAAGCTGGAATCCAGCATGGCGTCGATGGCCGCCGGGCGCCGGGCCAGGGTCACGGCCAGGCGCGGGGCGAAGGCCAGGACCTGGACCACCAGTTCAAACAGTCGCGGCTGGGCCAGGAACAGGGACTGGAGTTGGACGCCCGACGACAGTTGCGAGAAGAAATCCTCGAACCGGTTGAAGGCGGTGTCGGGCGCGCCGGTGGCCTGGGCCGCATCCAGCAGCTTGGGCGCCAGGCGGGTGAAGAGTTCGCGCGCGCGCTCGGTGCGGGTGGCGGAGATATGGCCGTGGTGCCAGCTGCGGATGGTCTGGGCGATGCGCGGGGGGCTGGAGAACCCCATGCGCGCCAGGGTGGCGAGCGTCTCGGGATCGTCGTCGACGCCGGTGAACACCAGGCTGCCGAAACGCGAGGAGAGCGCTTCCTCCTCCGGGAAGAGCTCTCCGTAGCGGCGGTTGACGGTCTTCAGCACCTTTTCCACGGCCGCGTCGAAGCTGCGCAGGCGGTCGTAACCGGCGAGCGCGGCGACACGGCGGCGGTCGGCGTCGGCGTCGGGCAGGCGGTGGGTCTGCTCGTCCTCCAGCATCTGGACGCGGTGCTCCACGGCCCGCAGGGTCAGGTAGCTGGCGGCCATTTCCCGGGCGGCCTTGGGCGCCACATGGCCGACCTCGGCCAGCGCCGCGAGCGCGTCCAGCGTGCGGCGGTTGCGGAGCGCCGGGTTGCGGCCGCCGAGGATGAGTTGCTGGGTCTGGACGTAGAACTCGATCTCGCGGATGCCGCCACGGCCGAGCTTCAGGTCGTGGCCCTTGGCGGTGAGGCGGTCGTCGACCTTGTGGACGTGGATCTGGCGCTTGATCGAATGGATGTCGGCGATGGCGGCGAAGTCGAGGTTCTTGCGCCAGACGAAGGGGGTGAGTTCCGCCAGGAAGGCGGCGGCCTGGGTCATGTCCCCGGCGCAGGGCCGGGCCTTGATGAAGGCCGCCCGCTCCCAGTTCTGGCCGACGCTCTCGTAGTAGTCCATGGCCGCCGGGACGGGCACCGCATGGGGCGTCGACGACGGGTCGGGCCGCAGGCGCAGATCCATGCGGAAGACATAGCCGTCGCCGGTGCGCTGCTGGATGAGGTCGGCCACCGCCTGGGTCAGGCGAACGGCGAACCCTTGCGCCTCCACCCCCTCGGCCAACGGCAGGGCGTCGGGGTCGTAGAAGACCGAGACGTCGATATCGCTGGAGTAGTTCAGCTCGTAGGCGCCCTGCTTGCCCATGGCGATGCAGAACCAGCCCGGCACGGGCCCCTGCTCGCCCTCCCCCAGGGCGGTGATCCGGCCCGCCGCCAGCTCGGCGCGGGCGGCGACGGCGAGGGCGGCGGCGACGGCGGCGTCGGCGAAGCGGGTCAGGGCGCCGGTGACCGCATCGAGGTCCCAGACCCCGCCGAGGTCGGCCAGCGCCGTCAGGAGATGGAGTTCGGCCTTCAGCTTGCGCAGGACCACGAACGCCGTCGCGTGGTCGGCGTCGCCGGTCGCGGCGGTTCGCGCCAGCACCTCGGCGAGGCGGACGTCGGGATCGCAGGCCAGCAGGGCGCCCAGCCGGTCGGGATCGCGCCTGGCCAGGCCCGCCAGGTAGGGCGAGGCGGAGAAGACGGGCGCCAGCGCCGGCCAGGCCTGATCGAGGGTTTCAGACCAGCC
>Ga0307513_10000585_pt1 | contig 52221 bp, 62 predicted proteins | sample 15_EM_MG_FD_202174 | JGI IMG/M metagenome (GOLD analysis project Ga0307513, IMG submission 202174) | Populus trichocarpa ectomycorrhiza microbial communities from riparian zone in the Pacific Northwest, United States - 15_EM | ecosystem: Host-associated > Plants > Roots > Unclassified | place... | reverse complement strand
GACCGCTAGTTGTAGAGTTATCCAAACATTTGTACTTGAGTTCCCCAAGTAAATCCTTTCAAATTGTTGGCTACTGAGTGCTACAGGCATGCGGACACTTCGAGACCTATACCATTCGATTCCCCTCAGCGAGCGGACCCCAATGAGACCCTCCCCGACCCTGCCGGACATCTGCCCGCTGAGATATCAGCCTTGTTCATCCTGCTGACAGCTATAGCCCTGCGGACACTTCGAAACCTACACCATTCGATTCCCCTCGATCGGCGAATTCCAACGAACCCTGTCCCGATGCTGTCCGACCGCTGGTTGAAGGGTTATCCACCCATTTGTACTTGAGTTCCCCGGGCAAGTATTTTCAAATTGTTCGCTACTGAGTGCTACAGGCATGCGGACGCTTTGAGACCTATATCATTCAATTCCCCTCGGCGTGCGGACTCCAATGAGACCCTTCCCGATTCTGCCGGACATCTGCCCTCCGCGATATCTGCCTTTTTCATACTGCTGACTGCTATAGCCATGCGGACGCTCCGAAACCTATACCATTCGATTCCCCTCGGCGAGCGGACTCCAATGAGACCCTTCCTGACTCTGGCGGACATCTGCCCGCTGAGGTATCTGCCTTTTTCACCCTGCTGACCTCTATAGCTATGTGGACACTTCGAGAGCTATACCATTCAATTCCCCTCGCCCAGCTGAATCCAACGCACTCTGTCCGGACCCTCTCCGACCGCTGGTTTCTGGGTTATCCATACTTTTGTACTTTAGTTCTCTGGGCAAGTACTTTCAAATTGTTAGCTACCGAGTACTACTGTTTTCTAGACTAGCTTTCATAAATATATTCCTGTTTTAGTACCTATATGACTCAAATAAGTAAACCTGAGTAATACTACTAGTAGATGGATCTTTCCGGAAAATTTGGATATTCTCCACAGTTTTCCCTAAGGGAAACAAACTCCTTGAAGGTACAGTTGTTGACCTAGGAGGTATCCGATGATAGCCAGTTCCACCTGAGTACTTCCACTATTCTACTATCCTATCGGGTTGCGTCCGGAGAACCATTCTCCGTCTAAAGAACCTTTCTGCGTCCGGTACCTTCTGAGTCCTTGGTTGCGTCTGGTGCGTCCCGGGGGCATGGACCCCTGTCCCCAAGTACCCAATAAAAGACCGCACACCCAGGACGCGAGTTTACGTTCTATGCGCCTGGACTGCCGGACACACAGGGAGCACGGGGCATGTCCGGATGTAACCTTTCTTTTTTGCTGATGTATTTCATCTGAGGGTGTCCCCACTCCACCAGTAGACAGTCTTCGATCTCTTTGTCATGATAGACTATAAATGAATATGCGGCCTAAATGCCTACAAACCAATAGTAATATGGAATATGGAGTAATCAGTTCCGATATCCAGCTATCAAAGCATTATGCAGCTAACGCATATGCAATTAGAAAATGAGAGGAGTAGTATTCTCTAAACATCGTTCCAATCAGTTAAATATATCTTGAAACGTGCTCTCATCCAGTATTCCGATTCGTCTTCCAGATGCCTCTGTGAAGCTCATAACTCCGCGAGCTTGGGTTTGGATATATGGTCATCCTATGAAGCCATATACCTCGCTCTTAATCATTAGGTAACCTATTCCCGCTAGGGTAATAGTTCAAGTGTTTTTGAAAAATACCGATATTGCCTAACTTACCAACAAATTTTGTACTTTTTGCTGGGATTTAGGCAGTATGCAATATCCGACTTTTTTAAAAATGCTTCAACATTTTGAGTACTGTTGAGACTGGATAGGCTGTTGGGGATAATGGTCTCACTCTGTGGTATGCGTTGGAAAAATTTGTCTTTTTTTTAAGAAATTGTCCTAAGGGAGTTTTGAAGTTGAGAGGGAGTTACAAGATTTCGTGCCAAGTTGTGTTTATATAAATTTATGTCACACAAGCTGTGGCCTTGGCACTGGGACCTTGACGTTCTGTACCGAATTTCTCTCTGATTCTCTCCTTCCGAGACCCTCATCTCCCCCCAGCTGGCACAGTGCTTGTTATACTTTTTTATTTCATTTCATTCACTTCAACCAAGCACAACGAACTCACATCGGAATCTGATGAATCATTCAAATGAATTTTGGTTATTCGGCTATGGGTAAGGCAACGGAACTAATAGGGAGGAAAATCCACATAGAAAGGAGAAGAATATTGCCATCGTGATGGATGCAGCTTCCTCCTCGGTGGTCTGGGGGGGTTTTTTTTTCTAATCCCGAACTCGTGATCTAGAAGCCTCATCTGGAAGCCGCCGCCAGATTATGGTGAGATAATTTACGATGTGTACCTTACGTATCACGCTCGAGTTTTCAATCGTACTCACACCAGATGTTCGTAGATCGTCAAGTCCCGGGCTATATTAAAGGCAAGCTGGTAGGTGCATGCAGTCCCCCTACAAACGCTCCGCGTTTGATTTGTGGGAATCGCCTGCTTGGGGGTGATCTATACTAACTAGACTAATTTCCGGTGGCTTCGCGCCTGTTATGTACATTAGTTCGATACTTGTTTGATGGATATCGTTAGAGATGAAACTTTTTTTAACTCTTGTTTTTTACCATGGCAGGATTTGTGAGAAGGTTTTGGCAATCCAGGTAAGGAACATATCCTCCCTTTGTGAATTCCATGGCAGGAGGGGAAATGGCAGATTTTGGTATTTCGGGGCCTTTTGCTTGATGTCGGGCGTCTGGACCCTAAGCTTGTGCGAGAACGGGATGAGAAGGGAGATAGCTGACCAGACGAACCCAGCGAGGACCACCGTGGAACGCCAGAGGCGTACGTGCAGATTCTATAACATCCGTTATTATGGAGCCCCGTGAACCGGGATTCCCGGCGGCGTCGTTTTTGAATATTGACCATGGTATCTTTAGACCTGGGCGAGTAGTTACGTTGATCGAGAGATCTTACTGGGAGGCGCTGAGCGATCATGTGAATACGATGGATCCAAGATATGTGCAATCGGATGGCCTACTGACCATTACAAGGATTTTGAAGACGATGACCAGGTATGGGGTATGGCCTACAGAATCAAGGCCAATCGAGTAGAAGACGTAATGAGGTATGAAGGATAAGAGTGAACGAGAAATGATAGAATTTCGAGTAGAGAGGGTTTCTCTCAAATCTCCTAAGGATGGCTGACCATGATTACAGGGAGTTGAACATTCGGGAAATAAACGGGTATAGCATCCGGAACGACGTCGAGGTATTTTCGGTGCGTCCTCAACGAAGCTAATAATTCCTCTAGTATCTAGTTCGTGGGGAGAAAGGCATAGAAAATGCTGACCTTCTCTGCTTGGTTTCAGCCCGAGCCAGGGGCCTCGACAATCAAGGCCCTGGTGTATATAGGTACACCCGATAACCCGCAATTTATCGCACGTAAGAGGGTTCCAGGGCTCGACGAACTTGCGCAACATATATTCAACTCTCGGGGGCCGTCAGGTGAAAACCGTGATTATCTATACAACCTACACAAATCGTTGGTGGGTCTTTACCCAGCAGCCCACGATCACCATGTTAGTCGTCTATTCCACCGCGTTGTCGCAATAGAGGCCGAGAATAAGACCAAACACTCTGGTGAGCACGAGGCAGTGGACCCGGGCACAGCGGGCCGGAGGAGCAAAGATAAACAGGAGGAGGTGGAGGGTTGAGGGCTGTTTCATGGTGGTCATTATCGTTTTAGAAAGAAAAAAAATGCATCGCATTCTGATATTGCCTCCAGAAAGGGAGAGAGATTGGTTGACACAAGAGAAACATTGATCCCCTGCATCCCCGTTTACAGTTTTGAAGGAATTGAAAGCGCTATTGCCTACTTAATCTTGATCCTACCTACCGTACCTTGATGATAGAAACGGGTACGGAACTGGGTGGGAGGCTTTTAATACCCACCACCACCACCCCAGTTGCCCCCACCACCATAGCCGCCGCCACCACCGCCATATCCACCACCACCACCACCGTATCCACCGCCACCACCACCACCACCACCCGGGCGACGATCGCTAGCCCTGTCAACACGAATCCTACGGCCATCGAGTCTAGAAGGTTGCGTTGAAGCTTAGCTGGGGAGCTTCAGTGCTAGTGGGAGGCGAAAGTACATACTCCACGTCATTCATTGCATCGATAGCAGATTTAGCGTCGCTTTCATTAGTGAATCTCACAAAGCCGAACCCACGGGATCTGCCAGTGTCACGGTCCTTTACGACTGTCTAACACAAAAGATGTTAGCAACAGGCTGAAATACGAACTGGAAACGCCAAGTTGAAAGGGAAAGAAAATAAAAGACATACCGCCTCTTCCACCTCACCGAATTCTTCGAACTTTGTCCTCAAGGCGGTATCGTCGGTGTGCCAGGCAAGACCTCTATTGAACATTAATTTATTTTAACGGTTGAGGGGGTAGTGGCTTATTGCTAGATACGACTGTGGGGGCGGGACAGCTTGACCCGGGCACAATGAGAAGGAAAAGGATAACGAGGGATTGGGTAGGAGGAGTGAAATGCGGACAACGAACCCGATGAAAAGTTTAGCCATTTTTCTGAGGTCGTTACAAACTGATTTGGGGGACGAGAATAACTGAGCGCACAATTTAACATCAAGGGAGCACTATGCCCGGGCGGTCGCCCGTGATGGGAAGACGGTGGGGAGAAAATGCATGCCTGAACGTCTCCAAAGGAGGACAAAAATGTGAACTTGTGAACTTAAGTTGTGTTTTTAGAGTGAAAGAGAATTGTCTTTGAAGAAACCGTGACTCTTGTGGAAGGAGGAAATGTGGGGGAGGAGAGGGGGGAAAGCGGAGGCAGTGGAGATTTATGGGGGAATTGTAGCAAGTGCAGGGAGTGTAATTGACTGGGTGGAGGGGGTTGAAAGCAGGGATGGAAAGGGGAGTGTGCGTAAGAGAGTGTGGGAGAAGGTGAAGAAGAAGGGTGTGGGCGAGGAAGGAGGGATAGGAAGGAGCTGGGTTGGCCCAACTCCGTGAAACCTGCTCTCAGAACAAAGCGCACAACTTTGAACGCTATCCCCATACATACCGAAATCACATACGACGTGTGAGTAAACACCCGCCTTTCAAGCCACTTACCGAGGAGCCTAAAAAAGAAAAAGCAAGAGAGAGATCTGAATGGAGACTTGCACAGGCGTCCAGCGACTCAAGCGACTTTACGGCGGGAAAATCGCGATGTATCTAATACCAGTTCCACAATGATGGGCCCATTGGTGCGCGCTAGGACGAAAAGTTATATGGCATATCGTATTTCTGAAATGTTGCAGTACTGCATTTGAAATATGAAGTGGAGAAGAGAGAGAGATATCTATGATGTGGTGGTGGTGGTGGTGGTGGTGGTGGTGGTGGTGGTGGTGGTGGTGGTGGTGGTGGTGGCCATGCTCCTCTCCTCTCATACCTCACATAATCTACAGACCGTAGGGCAATTCAATGATCCTCTCTTCTGCGATCGAGCAAGCAAGAAATAAGGCAAACCATAAGACAATTGAGATGCGGAGGGTGTCTGTTACCGCATTCCTGACTGGACCTGACTACAGGAGTGTATGTAAGTGGAATGCTAATAGCTGGTTGATAAATTGTCGATTTTTGGACAAGCACCGGCTCCCTTCCAAACAAACGTGGATCGATCGACAATCGACTCTCCTTGGAACTGGATGCCAGTAGAAGCACGCTGAATGTTGAATGTGCCCAACAAAGGAGGATAGTAGAGAATGCAGAAACATTACCATACATGCATACAAGCACTTTGGGGGTGGTGAGAGTGCTTACGATATCTGGAGCGTACCAGAGCGTATCCTACGCGACAAGGCGAACAATTTTATAGCTCGTAGGTTACATTACTGTAAGTATCATTTGCACCCAACACGTACGTGTGATGTTATGCATCACTTTCCATGGGTAAAGTGAATGGTTCGTTAGTGCGGTAGAAGTTGCAAATTATCATAAGGCGGACACTATGAGCCTTTGGTCTGGGAAGGGGGAGGAGAAAGAAAAGAAAGAATGGAAGGGGGACGGGGAGGAAGAGAGAAAAAAGAAAGGCCATTCTTTCATCGCATTGTAGAGAGCTTGTGCTGGTGCAGTGCAAGTCAAGTGCTGTTGAACGCGGCGTTACGTCATGCGGTACCCCTCACCAGGGACTTTTTAGGCGCATCGCATTCGCTTTGACCAGAAGGGGGACCCCACCATTTCTCGTCCCCCCCCTAACCTGGGTGGCTCAGGTGCGAGAATGTTGACAACTGACAAGTGACAACAGGACGCTGTGCACGCCCAAAACCGCTACTCTAGCTGACCATACTATCATTTCTCGCTTGCTCGCGCACGAACGGAGATACGGTAGCTTGCTCCGGTGTGGGGGGAGGTGGAAAAGAGAGGGAAAGCAGTCGACAATTATGATACGAGAACCACCAGTACCTAGGGGCCCCGTATCGGTAGTTCTTTGGGGACCCCAAGCCCCATTTGAAGCCTACCGGTACTGTTCTCATCCATGCACATTGAATTCGTCCTGTGAGCCTATTATCGCTCTTCACCGATAGAGATACCCACACCTCTGCTACCTGACCGCGTATAACCGGTCTTGGGACAACGATGCACAAGTACTCGAGCACGGTAGCTGGGAACAGCGCAAGAGGGGGGCCATACGGTATGGGATTTGGGCCTTGGACTCCCTCAAAAGGATCGCAACTCTAGTTCAGCAGTTGAGTCCCGTATCCTGGGTTGCACTATCGGCGCATACCCAGTGGCCGGGTGACACAAGCTAAGAGCCGGGAATCTCGTTGGATTCTCAGTGCCGCAGTCGAGGACCCCAGGTTTTCCATACTGTACCTAAAAAGCTGGACGATACTTCTGTAGCAAAGCCGCTGGGGACCTCACCAACCGCCATCACAGTGCCGCCGTGGGTAACACAAATGCATGGTGGAGTATTGGGACCCTTTCGGCCCATAATCGACGCAAAGAGTGGTGGGACTAAGTTTAATGCGTTTAATGCGATCCGCGGATGTGGGATCATCGAGGTCACCTGCCCCAATGACTACCCTGTTTTGTGCGAATAGCCGAAGCTGGGGTTTCCCGGTCACCACAACCCCGCGCCGGTACTGTGCGAGTATCGTACTCGCCAAAATCAAAAAATCTTTCCCCGAGCCTTACCAATGCAGAGGCCGCGGCTCCACCACCACCTTGCTTGTAAGAATTGCACTTGCTCTTCATAACTCTCTCAGCGCTACGAGAGGCACTGGTTTCTCGGGATATTGGGTTTATGAGCCAAGCTATTCACTTGATTCGCCTGTCGTTAGGATTCTTAGAAAAGAGTGATTGTCTTGTCGCCCTGGCAAGAGTCGAATTTGCGGGATCGTGCCGGGCGGTATCCCGCTTCGACAGGTATGTCGGGAGCCTAAGTACGGTACTTATGATACCGGTAGATGGTGTATGCTAAGTACTGATACAGATTTTATACGGCAGTGAGCTGCCGATACCCCCCAGAACCCCAGGACTACATCTTTGTTTTTTTGTTTTTTTGTTTTTTTCAAAAGAAAGATAGCATCTTGTTGTTTCAAGTAACTGCTAAGAGTGCTCGAGTAATTGTTGGATCTCTTCATAAGGATATAATTAAGGATGTGGGGTTGAGGGTCTGATATTTGGGATTTGCGGGGAATATTTAACCCCGCCAAGAGTGCGTTTTCATTTGAGCACTGAAAGGGCCGGAAATTCTATTTTCTGACCAAGTTCGGCTGAATGTTGCCAAACCTATCCCCTGCATGCCTAGCTATAAATCTGACTGTTCAGACGTACTTCTACCGGCATTGGACCGGAGGACGCACAGCCCGGGGATGCCAGCATAGCTCTACTCGAGTATGAGTACTCTACTTGTACAACCAAAACCTGCCCTTGCGGCTAGCATAGACTAAGATTTCTAGACTGGGAACAGCATCTTCTTCTTCTTAAGGAGATGATAGGATTTTGCTTTAGTATTCACCTCAGGTCATGCAAGAAGTTGATGTGGTTGGAACCAGAAAGGGAGATGTTGCGTAGCGTGATCAAATAACCCAATGCAACATGATTCTGGCCATTGATTTCAGACACATTGGTGAAATAAAAATAAGAAAACAATAACCAGAGGCTTTGCATGGGGTTCCCTACAGGATTATGGAAGGTATCGTTTTTAAAGCCCTTCCTCGGATGCTGATAATTCAGTACGCACGGATATTCCGGGAGCTTTGGGTGGAGAGCAGATTCAATTGACAGGTAACCATACGACCACCAGAGATAAAAACTGGACCCAAAAATGAAGCTCGCTGCCCGGCCGCGAGTGCGGGGATTGGTGAGTGTGTGGAAGAAAGAATTAAATAAAAATATCACACCTTAATGATATCCTAGAGTACGAGCACAGGTCATGCAAGAATGCAGTATGATACTTACCAAGTACAAGTGATGGAGAACCACAGCCAAGTGCAACAGCTGGAGAAAAGTTAGTGCAGGTGCTGGTCAATTGTAACAACCCAGCTGGGAGCGATTGCTTCTTGCGTTGGGATAGATTCGAGAAACTGGGTTAGGGTTAGTTCATGAGGTGTCAGACTACGAGGGAGGATAATCCCGAGACGTCACTCGAGTGCCGGTGTATTCTCGGAGGAACGGGCCCACGACCACCACCTCCCACATATCTTGTATCTCAAACTTGGTGTTTTGGCAGCCACCTCCCCCCCCCCCCCGATCCAGATTGACTGGTGTCTAACGGTATAAACCAGCTGGGGTATCCAGTTAATTGGAGGATGGAAAGCAGTATGGATTATCAGAGCAGCCCGGCTTCCCTCAGACGTGGCCTTTTAAACACCTCCTGTCCAAGACAGAGCGAAAAAGGTATTCCCGATAAAACTACTCCGTCCGTATATCTCCTACACCTCTTTTCCTATTTTAATTGCCTAACCAGTAATGACTATACCGTCTAGAAAATTGTTTCTCTCCGAGAACACCAAGAGCCGGTTTGCTGGGGAAGCCGTATGCTACAGGGACTTCCTCGTGGGATCACGTTCGCATCCAAGAACATAGCGGTGCTAATGTGGTGACAAAACACCGCGGACCAAGAGAGGATGGAAGCCTATTTGCGCCCGTTATGCACGGAAGGAATTACGAAAAGCAACCACGAAGAAAGATGAGAGAGGTCAAGCATGGTGCAGAAGGGGATCGGAAGCGCAAGCGCGATAAGCGAGAATTGAGGGAGAATATTGGCAGGAGGCGCCCCAAGGAAGCTCGGACTGAGGGGCATGTGCTAAAACGGGTTCTTTCACCGGGAGGTAATCGCCGTGATAGGCTCACAGTAGGTCGATACCAACTGAGGGAGGGTCTTTCGTTCGTTAATTTGTTCAATTGACAGCTTCCACCGGCCCATAAGGCGGGGCTTTTTAAAAAGGGTCGGGCTTCACGACCAATAAAATCCGGATGTTCGTTCGGCAAGCCGCTATAACTGTATAATTGACTAACAACCAAGTGGGGCAGTGTCAGATTTGGTTTTTTCAGAGATGAGGTTCCTTGCTGAACCTGGGGAAGACCGGGTAGCTAGGGATCCGGCAAGAATCGTGTCCGGGAGCGAGGGCCGTTCGTGCGGGCCTCCTGGGTTGGGAATGTCACATCGGGGTAGAGAACAGAAGGCCTCTGATATCGTCTGTCCCGGAAATAGGGCCCATGACAGGGAGGAGCTGAGAGGCAAGATCAACGCTCGTCATAAGACTTCTAATGTTTTACGCACGAGCAGCTCGGTTCTGGAAGAATCTGTATCCAGCTCTGATCGCGAAAATCAGGGCCGCTCAGTTGCACAGCAAGCTTTACTTCCATCTGCTAGCCTTGTAAGCAGCCGAGCCAGGCCGGGTAGGACGAGCAAGAAGGAACCCAAGTCATCAGTTGTGAAGGCAAGTGTAACCACGACTTCTCAGGGCTTGAGAATGTTAGTAGAGGAGAAACCACGAGATCACGTTCCCGGCCAGTCACGGACTGTGTCAAAATCACTAGCAAGAAGAGGGTTGGTGAGGAAAAGAGAACCCCACAAAGTGGAGGATGAGGAATTCTCAATCGAAGACTACCTTGACAAGGTGCCAGAGGGCAGAAACGATGGGGAATACAGGAAGGTTTGGCAAACTCCATTTGAGCGGGATCATAGAGGCTCTGAGTTGCTCGTGTTAACTAGTAACAGAGGGAATTGTCATCACCGCTTTCAGCTCTCTTGCGTGTGTGTTCGGTTTCGCCGAAGGGGTCGGATGGGGGGCGGGGAATGAAGTCTGAGGCCCCTCGTGTGTTGGGATCGTCGACCAGTATCCCGCCGAGAGGAATCCAGGAACTCTCAGAACCCGGTGAGTCCAGACACCAATGGGGTTTTCAGAGGTATGATGAGAGGGCATATTACGAAGGAAGAGTGTTTGAGGGACCGCGGGAACTGATGGGCAGCGAAAACCCCAATTTTGAGGACTGGGAAGGGCAAATACAACATGGGGGAGGAGGAGGCCAATGGAGTATTTACGAATTCGAGGGGGAGACTATCTCTGATGAGGGACTAGGTAGAGAAAGTGGGGGAATGGCTGGGGAGAGAGCGGAAAGAGTGGGACAAACCGCAGCATGCGACATTACCGCGCTGTCTCTCGAAAAATGGCTGGACAGCACCAGTTCAGAATGCCTCGGCACAGAATATCTAGAGGGAAGCCCCCCGCGAAGCCTGCTTGGCGTGGACGCAGAAGCATACATAGCAGGAGAACTTGAGGAATCGTTTACGGATATGTCACCAGGTATAATTGCTGGGAGTTGGACTGGTGACGATATAGATGAAAGCAACGGAACGCAAGATTTCCACGAAGGTTTTGATGTCACAGGGGCGGGGGGTCTGGAGGGGTCTGGGGCGCGAACAAGGTACGGCGGGGGCCGGGACTGCGCCTATAGTTGTGGAGTTACGGAGGACGATGCTGGGCCCTACTCCATATCCGACTCTGCGAACGCCAGTCCGGGCGTATTCGGGAGTGGATTCTGGAGACCAAACCTGCGCGGGTAATGAAGGCTACGACCACAGGGTAGTTAAAAAAACACAGGAACTACCAAGCCGTATAGAGGAGGAAACGGTCCTCAGGTAGCATACCGTGAGACTGCCCGTGAAGGTTTTCAAGGAGAACTGAACAGAGAACATACGGAGGGGAGCTGATAGGATAGTTAGAAAAGAGCTCGGAAGCTGTAGCATACATGCGCTTGAGAATGGAGGGGGCCTTTCAGGGAAAGAACCAAGGTTATCAGAGAACCCTGGACGGGGGGCATCGAGGTCTAAGTGTTGACAAGAGGATTTTTTGGAGCTCTCAGATGCCTTATTCGGGACGTTGTTAGTCTCCGATTGGAGAACGAATCGAGGTTATAGTGCCTCTCAATCGAATGAATAGTATAGTTAGTATTCTTGCTGTTCCTGTTCGGTCATCCGTGATTGATGCCTAGTGGTTTGTCAAGGGAGGAATTTGAGGAGGTGGGTCAATGACTACACGTAATTTGCGGGTGCTCCAAGATACTTAACCTATCCCATGCAGTAGCTAAAGTGCCGAAAAGCTTGGGCTACCCCCATTAGCTAGCAGGAAAAGCGTTTAAGAGACAATAAGGCAGTAAGTGAGGACGTTAAGGAATGTGGAAGGCAGGGGTTAGATATACCAAAAGATCAAGGAAATGTTCCCTAAAGAAAGCAGCTACGAACTCGGCCTAATGATACAGTCTTAGAATTGCGCGTTTAACGAGTTACGGCGGGTCGAGTAGACACCGAGTGCAAAGAAAGTTGAACGAGCAGGAGGCAACGACATAGAGAAGAATGCTGAGACCTGATGACTGTGCCCGTCATATTTGAGGACAATTGATTGAAAGCTCAGAACAGGAGGTAATTCACAATGGAGCTGAGGTAGTACAAGATGTTAATTTTATTACTAACTTGGACTGTACTATACCATAAGAGTAAAAACTCGGGTTATCCACTATCTCTATACCCAGAGACAAAGACCCCCTTGCCGGTAGGAAGGATAAGTGTTTTCCTTGCACGGTCAAGTCCGAGTGTCCTGAGTGTGCTGGATCCCATTAATTGGTATCCTCAATTCTGTTAACCTGCCAAACTCAATTGGTAGTAGTGCTAACAAATGATTGCAAATGGGGGGACCACAATGATTGGTCCTGGCCTGAAACGACACTGAAGGACGGGAATGTGGATCAGTGATAGAACAGTAGAGGGTAGAAGATGGGAGAAACAAACCAGTAAAGGTTAAGTATTGTCAAGCTCATTGTAATAAGCAAGCACGCACCAATTACAGTAGACTGAAACTAGGCCATGCTGACTTTATTCTTTCTGGGGGTGTTTTGTCTCTAATTGGGGTGATCCGAGGCCAATGGGCAATAGCAGCCACATCTACTGAGTTTTGCAGTACTCGTACAACTTCCAACTAAAAATGCATCAATAATCGTGTTCCCCGGACAGAGTATGGCTTGGGGAAGCTGAGCCTGCTGGATCTTATTAGCTTGTATTCGGTATTTTGTGAACCTGCTCTGATAAACCTGTTGTGGTTGAGGGAGCGATTTTATGTTAAGATCAGGGATAGTGGATCTACTGGGCTTCTGTGGTCTTATTTCTTTGTAGGGAAAAACGAACGAACTGTTTCCCCCCTTTCCCAAAATGGCCGTGGCTGCTGTGCAAAACCAACTCAAAATATCCAAAAATCGAAGGTATGGTACTCGTACGGTACTCCTTTTCCTACCACTGCGCCTAGATGAGGCAAATCTTCCGTCGAGCAGTTAGGCATACTGTAGGCGTGCGCTGCAAGATTTCCGAATTGCTCGTTGTTGATCGGCAGGAACCTTGGCACCCTTTCTTCTTCCAAGTTCTAAGCTCCTGGCGGGTCCCACGCTGCCAATGTTGTGTTCCTGCATCCCTTCGCGCCGTCTGATATCAAAAACAAAAACGCAATTAAAACTGAGTCCGAACGAAAGACCTGAAGCCATCGCGAGATAGTATCAAGCGACTGGATTGGACCAAATGCCGGTATGACACATCACAAGTGTTTAGGGGTCGCTATTGAATTTGGTCGTGATGATGGTCCACTTCCGACTCCTGGTTGCCCTGGGGCTCGGAATGGGCTTGTATTTCGAGGGCCGACTTGTTTCTTTTGGTAAGCCCGCCGTGGACTGTCTTGGCCATATTCCCTCCGCCCTTCCGCTTCCCTTTTCCCATTTGCAGTCTGCCCTCTGTGCCGTTCTATTTTTCCCCTCTCTCTACTCGTATTCTTTATTTTTTCGCATCCTATCCCCCGTTTTCTTGCAAAATCTCCTTTCTTGTCTCCGCCAAGTGTGGCATCTCAATTCACTCCGAAGCTACAGTACAAGTATCTAATTGTTGACTGTCCCTTAATCTTATACCGCTGCAGTAGCGTGTTTTGGCTTAATGGTCACTATCGCTCTTCCGGATGGGGCTGGGGTCCAATTCTTGCGATATACCCCTTTTTTCCTTGGTGCACACTGCGCTCCTCTAGTAATTTCTACCGTCTTGATGAAGCATCACATTGGTATCTGGTATTTGGAAGTGTGGCCACTGTTACACGGCCACGCAACCAGCGAAAGAAGAAAAAAACCCTTGTCTCATTTCGGGAAGTACTTTATGACTGACAATTGCACAAGTAGGGTGCGAGTACTTGCACCCGCTATCCCTTTTATCGCGGCATTCAGTCCCGGAGTTGAAGAAGCTTTTTCCGAAAGTCGTTGCACGAACTAAAGTTCTTCAACTCCAAAAGCCTGCTGAAAAGATTTCAACCGGGGGCTGGACGCGTCTAACGCGCATTCCACCGTACACTACCGGTGCTCTTTCCCAGTCGCTCGATGCTGCGACTCGCATACGCACAGCACTCGAGCACTAGTACATGCACGAGCGTGTGCACCGTATAATAGGTCGTGCGTAGGGTGAAGAGGCTCCTCGAGGACAAATACCGGCACTGCTAATGCTAAATCTTTGACTCCTGAGCTGACTTCCCCATTTGATTCGCCCTGACTGGTGAGTGCCGGACGATGGAATCCACACTGCCACTGATGGGGGTGCACTCCATATCACTTGCACCGCAACAATCTCCCAAGTAGCTGATACTCGAGCTGGAAGGTCTCAGTCACCCTCAATGATGGGAAAACCCATTTTCATCCAATGTCACTTTTTTAACCCACAATCAGCAGTGCAATCCTGTTACCTTATTCATCCTTTGTCGAGTCTAGCGAGCCGCTCATTAAAATACCCAAATGCACTATCCTGGTTGGTGGAAGTCAATTACTAGTGCTTTTTAGGTCATATGTACCGTGAACTGACTATCGCAGAGCCGATCTCATCTCATAGCCAGTGCGGGCAAAGAGCTGGCGTGTTGGGGTTCGTTGCCAAGTCCTCCATGCAGGTCCCTCCCGAAGGCTAAATTTCACATGCAGAATTGATGGGCTGTGGTTGGCCATTGGGGTGTGTGTCTCCCCCTTCTCATCTCATCTCCCCACACCTCACCTCACCACCATCATCCCTATTCTCTGCCAGGACAGACATCACATTATGGTTCCGCTCCTCCATCACCCAAACCATCAATGGTTAACTTTTCGCCGACACAGAGCCATGCCCCAATAACCGACCCTCTTGTTCACCTACCTTTTTTGGCTTAGTAATGCTTGCCAAAAGTCGCGCTTTGGTATGAATTTGTATGTGCGTTCACCCCTTTCAAAATGCCCCTCTAACCGTTTTCAACCAATACTCACTTTGCCAAAAACGAACTTTATAGACGATCTTGAGCAGTTTTATCCAGAGTTCTTCTCCGGTTCGTTCGTTATTGGATTCTGTCATGGCACGAAATGCTGTGAATAAAGTAACTGCCCTTCCTTGGTGCGAGATCCACCACAATCCACATTTCTCCTATGTCTCCACCAGTTGGGATGGATGGCCCGTGCCAAGTGCCATCCCGGTCATCTCCAGAATGAATGTTGCAGCCTCTGCTCCCCTTGTCCTCACCGGCAGCAGCAACAACTGTCTGCCAGGATCAGAGTCGGTGGTGGTACCGGTATGGAAATTACCGCTCCATAGCCAAGAGATGCTCTCAGACTTTTGCCGCCAATTCAGGAGATTGCACAGTTCGCGCGCCATGGTCAACGGTTTACACTGTATGGGACAAGTCCAGCCATGCATCTTTGTCCCTCCCATCCCGAGTCCCTACCTATATGTTCAGCCTTTTCCCACTCCTGGCGCACTATTCCCTCTCCTGCCGTCCTTCTTTGTCCCATCGTCTCCCATTACACTCTTTAACCTGAGTCCTCGCGATCCTTTATAAATCTATACCCATTTTCCCTAGGGTTATTTTATAATTTTTTAAGTGGAGGATTGCCATCCTTTATTGGGGACTGTCAGAACTCGACCACAATGACAATTACTCGTTCTTCTAGCCTGGTCGTCGGGGGCATCCTTGCTCTCTCCGTCATGTTTGGCTCCACGACCGCGGGGTCGGGGTCGGGGTGCAATACCATAAACTCGATCCAGTACTGCGACGAAGTGAAAAGTCTTGGATACGGCAATGTGGGGTATAGCGGGGAGTACAAAGAGGTCACTGGCATGGACAAGGATTCTTGCACCTGTACCTATGCTCCTAAGAAGTTTTCTGGTCCTGGGGCTCCATTGGGTGAACCAGTAAGTCTGCGAACATTGAACCAACTGTTTTTAATACACAATACTAACTCAGGATAGCTTAGCGTTCACTTCCGTGGTCCTCTTTTATTGAGACAATTCGCCTTCTATGCTGCAAATAGCGAGAAGTCAAAACGCTCGGAGGAGCATTTGCGTCGCCATGCTCATGCCCACAAGCACAGGCGCGCCGCTGAGCCAAATTATGAGATTGTTACTGAGCATACTACAGTTTACTCGACCGTTGAGGTCGAGGCCACCGAGGACCCTGTTCCAGACAATGTCCCTGCTCCCAACAATGTCCCTGCTCCAAACAATGTCAAGAACTATAAATCATCTCCTCCGGCTAGCTCACCAACCTCCGTTGCTGGGTCTGACACCCCCCCCAAGTCCGACACCCCCGATGTTTCTTCGGCGGGCACATTCAAGCGCCAGGCGTACTACAACTCTAAGCAGGGTGTCTCTGAAGGCCTTGTTTTCATGAACCACCGCGGTGGACAAGGATCTGGTGATTTCGACATGTGAGTTTACTTCGTTGGTCTTAGTTAATAAGATGGTTAATATTCGACAGGGGTTGCTTTGGTCAGTCAATCTCCTATGCCAGCAAAGACAACAGCGCCGGTTCCTCTAAGCCGGAGACAATGGGTGATGTCACTCTCGGCTCAGACGAGGAATTCATTATATTCTCGGATAAGAAGTGCAGCGGAAAAGAATGCGGCTTCGTTAGACCCGGAATCCCAGCTTATAGTATGTTGAACCTTACGGTGTCATAGGATCTATTACTAATATGTGAACAGATGGCTTCGATGGAGACATCCGGGTTTTCGCTTTCGAATTCAGTATGCCCCGCGATAAAGGTGATTCTAGCGCAAAGGGCGGTTTTGACACTCCGGCCATCTGGCTCTTGAACTCCAAGATTCCCCGAACTGCGCAATACGGTATCAAGAGTGGCCCTTGCTCTTGTTGGACATCGGGTTGTGGCGAGTTCGATATCTTCGAGGCTCTTCCTGGTAATCCCGCTGCCGGGCAGTCGGCCGTCGACATGATCAAGAGCCACATCCACTGCTCACAAGGTGGAGAATACGGTGGCGGTGGCCACACTGACTTCATGTCACGCCCTCTTGACAAGACCATGAAGCTTGCTGTTATCCTTATCGGCGAGAAATTCTTCATCACTCAGCTTCCTGACAGCACCAGCTTCGACAAGAGCTTCAGCGAGGACCTAATTGCCAACGCCAAGAAGACTCAAAACATCTTCAAGCTCCCAAATTAATTCCACACCTTTATATGTAGAATATATGCCCTTCACTTGGTCGTCTCGAGGAGAGTTGGTACATGGGCGTTATTTTTTGTCTGGATAATTTTTTATATTGATGTAATTTTTTGTATTCCTCTACCTAGTACTTTCTTACTACTCGAATACCTTGTGATGCAGAGCGAATGGAAATAGAATCTTAGCGATCTTATCACGGAATACTCGAAAAGCTATATCAAGTCCTTTGCTCATGAATGGGTCTTATTTCCTCCACAATACTCGATAAGTTACAGGTTTACAACGATGGTTACCGTAGCAAATACAGGTGGATCAGATCACGAGATTGAACTCCCAGTCGAGCCTCACTTTTTTGACGACCGTCATGACATTGTGTGATCACTTCCTTCTTATTAGAGTCAGATCTATCCTCGACAAACCATTTCCAACTCCAGAGCAGATTATTACATCAATACAGTCATATCATATTATGCCGTAGCCCTCAATATGTGCTTCTTTAGAATCCCCTAAAACCGTATTCACCTTTCCCCGTACGCCTCACATGTGCTGTCGACCGTGCCGGCAGTAAAGGTTGGTTGGGAACCTCGAGCAGCATGTGGTTGATTTGTAGCTCACCGCTGCTGCTCGGTCCAGTCCAAGGGTGCGTGCAGTCTTGTTGCTCTACTCAGGTATGATATGAAGGTTAGCGATGGAATAGCCGGGGTTTCGAGGTCCCCGTGCTCATGACCGTCAGAGGGGAAAAAAAATGATTCAATCTGGTAGGCATAATGCTAAGAAGAGTAGAGAGCTTTGACACCTCGAACCCCTGTTCATCCCATCACTAACTTCCATCCCCGAGTAGACGCGATACCCTACGTGCCTGTCATAATGGGTTATGGCGGTCATTGAGGGTTGAGGGCCACGTATTGTGTAGTCTGTACTAATACTTGGTGACCCCACTAGCGGCAGTGCACTCGAGCAGGTATATATGTGGCCTGGTGAGCGAATCTGGGGCAAGAGATCAAATGGTTGGTGAAACATCGCTTGCTTGCTAGAAGTGGTAGGAACTGCTATTTTTCTTGCAAGGCTGGGCCTACTGGTACTTGAGTAGGATGCTAGTGTACGGGTGCCGTGGTTCGAATGCTGGGATGGCTAGATTGTAAAACACCAGTAGTTGATATGACATCCTCGACCATATTGTTTCTGTTAAATGGCTAGCGTGGTCTGCTGTTTTTTGTCGTCCTGGATTGGTTGCGGGAGAGGAGGTTGAACGGATTCTTCACAATTCGCCGTGGATAGCATTTCCTGAGTTAAAGGCTCGGGAATGTTGTCTAGGTGTCATTGTACAGTACGGTAGTTCACTGCTCACCCCGCGAGGATGACTTGGTGTCTCCAACAGTATCATACCTAAACATGGGGGAACAAAATCTCAGGCCTACCGGTACGATATCTTTTGGAACGAAACCGGTATTCTGGTGACAATCCATCAGCGGTTGGAGGCAATATCTGGTATGTCCAGTGGAAGGAGAAATGCTGATCCCGTGAGCTTATACTGGGGCATGCTCAGGGTAGAGGTAAAGTATTGGAATATACGTCCTGCCGAAGCCTAATCACTTTAAATTATATCGAATGAGGATTGGGTCGGGTATTTCCTTGGGCTTTTAGTTTAGATCCTACCCTCCTAAGCAATATCTGGCATCAATTGGTACCGTTTCTGGGAAGGTTTGCGTTATTCTGCCACTGAATCATTCCCGCGCAAAATCCTGTCGAGGTCCCAATGCATTGTCCCTGCCCCGAGTGCGCACCATCCTCAAGAGTCCTGATCATCTGGGATCGGGGGTTTTTTCACGATTGAAGTCTAGATAGCGTTGCTCAGGGACACTGTGCTGTGTCTTTACGGTATTCCGTAGAAAGCGCGACTCCCGATTGATTCCTATGCAAAGTGTCCTATCTTAACTCGGCCTCAACTCGGCCGCGACAGTATTGTACGGGCAGTGACATTTTGCTTTCATCCTGCTGCGTCAACACACATGCATAAACGCGGTTTTTGGCCTCAGCTGTGGCCAGCCGACTGCCGAGGTTGCACCACAGCAGGTCGAGCACCTCGCTCCCACCCTCAATTCCCTTCTGCCCCCCTAAATTCTCTTACTCGAGGCTTGTTTTGCTCTAATATTTCTCCATTTTGCCTTTCCTTCATACTTTTGCCCATCCCTCCTTTTTTTTATCAGGATCTTCTCTTTCTTTCTTTTTTTCATCCCACGAGTTCCGTCTCTGTTCTTGCGGGCAGATATTAAGACTGGAGCGACGTGGTGGTGATCCACTGATCTTGAATACCAATCCTTGGCTATTCATTGCCAGCCTCCCGTTTGGTCTATTCGCCCCTGCTCCACCACCACACCATGTCCCAGATTTCCCCCCCTAAGCCGTGGGAAGTTAACGGTCCACAACAATCTTGTAAGTTTTTCCTCCTCTCTCCTCTCAGCCTTTGCCTTCATCAAAATTCCCTACGTTACACGGATCTACATTTTTCCCTCTCTCGCCCTCTCCTCGCTAGCCCTTTCGCTTACGGTTCCGCTTCCTTTAGCTCTCGGATCATCGTCGAGCATAATGTCTACTCCAGCCGCCTCTGTCCCTTCACCAGCTCCAACGACCGCTCCTGCAGCACCGGCGGCAGCACCAGCAGGGGCCATCTCCTCCGCACCGCCGTCACTCCCGGCACGGCCGTCAGCTCTCACGAGTGCCGTGACCGCGAACCGGCTGGGAGCGACGACAACTGCTGCAGGAGCTTACTCTGCCTACAACAGACCGGGATATGGTCTCGGTGGTGGCCTGGCGGGCGGATATGGCTCATATGGAGCTGGAATGTCACCGTATTCGCGATTCGGTGGATACGGTGGGAGTATGTACGGTGGGATGGGTGGGATGGGTGGCATGGGCGGCTTCGGGGGATACGGAGGTTTCGGAGGAATGCCTGGCGATCCAAATGACCCGAATAGCTTTGCACGTGGGATGGAAAGTAGTACTGCTGCTACGTTTCAAATGATTGAGAGTATCGTCGGAGCGTTTGGTGGTTTCGCGCAGATGCTCGAATCAACATATATGGCTACTCATTCCTCGTTCTTTGGTGCGTATATGAGGGCCGTGGTCTACAGAGTGATGTTGTCACCTGCCAATGCTGATATCTATTGGAACGATAGCAATGGTTCAAGTCGCCGAGCAATTTGGCAACCTTCGGAACACCCTCGGGTCAATACTAGGTATTTTTACAATGATGCGGTGGGCGCGCATTGCCGTAGCAAAGGTGACTGGCCGTCCACTGCCAGCGTCACCTGGCGAGTTGACTGCAAGCAATTTCGCCGCCTTTGAAGGCCGTGGGGGGAGAGGTGCTTCCCGCCCATCTAAGAAGCCATTCCTGTTCTTTGTATTTGCCGTCTTCGGCTTACCATACCTGATGGGTAAACTCATCCGATCTCTCGCCCGTCGGGAAGAGGAGCGGAAGAAGGTTATGGGCACGATCCCAGAGGGCGACATGGCGACACAGATGGATCCTACAAAATTGGAATTTTGCCGTGTCACGTTCGACTTTACGCCCGAGCAGAGCAACGGGGTTGAGTTGGAGGTCAAGAAGGGTGATTTAGTTGCTGTATTGAGCAAGGCGGATCCGATGGGAAACCCCTCGCAGTGGTGGAGATGCCGTGCTAGAGATTCACGGATTGGATACCTACCAAGTCCATATTTGGAAATTATCACACGAAAAGAAGGAGCAACCAAACAGATCACCGCAGGCGATGAGAGCCGAACACAGACAATGACAAGTGAGATCGCAGGGGAATTGATGAAGGACACCAACCCGGGGGATATTAGCATTGAGAGTTTTCAGAAAAGCCAGTTTTTCTCATAGTTGTGGCAGGGGGGTTTTTTTCCTGTGTAGGGGGGAATAGAGGGTGTTTTTGTCGTTTGGTTCTTTTCGCATCTACCTCTCTTTGCTCTTTGCGTTAATCTATTCTTTTCTCTTTCCATTCTCCTTTGTTTCCATCCTTTGACACGACAGCTGTCGCGGCGCTATCCCTCACTTCCTTATGTTCTTCATTAGTGGGTTTGCTTTTAATTGACGGAGGAAGGCTTATTTCGCCCGTTCTGTGTGTCCTATACACGATTATCTTGTAGTGGGGTTTTACGAGTGCACGATATCAAAAAAAAAAAATCAAAAGGGCGAGTCATATTATTCCATCAATTGAGCGCGTGCTATCAATAAACCGGGATTGTGACCGGCGTGATCCCAGCACACTTGGATCCCACTACTACCACAGGCCGCTAGCACCACGATACATCGTCAGTATGGCCGCCGCTCAGACAACGTTCTTCACCAACCACTCCTCCCACTGCGCAGCCTCCCAGCCGGACGAAATCGAATTATCCACAATCCCATCAAAGATGACGGTAGGGCTGACGTGCACTCCGACCAACCGTGCAGCTTTAACGTGCAGCTTCAAGTCGTTCGTGATCTGGTTACCGGCGTTATATGAGCCGTCGACGGGTTTGTCAGGGACCGTCAAGAGATTGTAGATTTGTTGCTCGTCGACACCCAGGGGAGCAGCTAGGGCGGAGAGGCGCTTGTAAGTCTATGTTGGCATGATAGTTGGTCGTTAGCCCGAGCCAGCTGCGGGGGGGGAGGAATGTGGGTGTGGGGTCGGAGGGTACATACTGCATTTCTTGTTTCGTTAACGACGTTGACATCGAAGAAGTCGACCTGGTTTTCGAAGATGGCCTGCAGGGTTGGGTTAATGTGAGTTAGCATTGCAAGGCATACCTAGGCTGTGTTGGGCTTGGGTAATTAGCGTTGCGAACAGCAGAGTACTTCCAGAAGGAACCTGGGTCGACTCTTTCTACAGCGAGTGCTGCCTCGTGGGCTTTCGGGGACATATTAGTCGTTATCATGCCATCTCTCTCATGGGATACTAGCAAGGGCCCCTCCCCCCCCTCTTTTCTCGGGAATCACTCACCGAGCGTGGAACTAGGATGCCATGGTTGGACTTGCTGTCTGAAGACGATCTTGTCATGGTGCCATATCAGTTTTAGCTATTTGTGCTGGAAGCGGTCTTACGCACCTGGACCTTGTTAGGGAACCTAGTGTCGAGAATTGGCTTCACATCGTTGTACACGCGCTTGAAGAGTTTTGCGGAAAACTGGTTGTAGGGGTTTTGTGTGTGAACTTGGTTATCGGCATTTAATAGTGGAGTGTTCGGGGACGTCTTACCGGGCAGACGTAGTCGAGGTCTTTGGTTGGTGTTAGTATTATACCGTATCATAGCTCTCAATTCTCGTGAGGGGGGTGGAGGCAGGGATGTTTACGCACAGATCTCGAGAGTGTGAACGGGATGTGCGATGCTACCGAGGATGTGAGCTGCGAATCTTGGAGCCACGGCCATGATGCTTTGTAATATAAGGTGGATTTGGTTGAATTGAGTTTGGTGGGATAAGGGGTTGGGTATGGAAGAGCTGGGTCGAGGTCGGATAGAGAGAGAAGTTTACGATTGTGAAGTGAGGTTATGAGGGGATATATCATATATTTGCTTTACAGAATCTACTCGTACTCTCAGTGTTATGAACATGGGTGGTCGGCGCCGGATACCAAGGGATTAGAAGGCATGGAAGTTTCCTGCTTGTTTGACCAGGTTCCATGCTATTATATGAGTAGGTTCATCCTCGTATTTCCTACGAGGGTATTATGGTTAGTGCTTTGGAAGCCCTGAGTGTCTGATCGTCAACGTCCAGGCTGGAAGACGATGTTGACGCTATAGAGCATATCAGCTTGCCTAACTCTACGAAAACCGGGCAGCGGGTGATAGTAATGTAACATCTCTGATGCCGTGACATTGCTGCATGAGTACCGTAGTTTACTTGGGTTGGGTGATTCCAGCTCCACGGGTGATGTTACCGGTAACTTGACTTAGACTATCGTAGTTCCGGGATCACTCCCCCGCACTTATCGATAAGTCAGCTGAAGTGGGCGAGCAGCCACAAGCCTTTTCCTAACGTCATATCAACCTAAACCACAAACACTGCAAGAGCCTCCATTCACCCATCAGCAACGCCTCCCTCCTCCCACAGTTTCCCTCATCCTACCAACCATCACGATACCTGCTTCACAGATCAATCCACCATGGCTGATAAGTCGAGTCCTGTGCGCGAGCCGCCACCAGAATTAAAATTAATCAAGCAGTTTGTCTTACGGGGGAATCAATTAAGGAGCATTGAGCCGGTTATTGCTTATTACTGTTGCCCCCCCGCTCCCCAAATCGAAAAAAGAGAGAAAGGCATTACTAATGGAAGGAGGTGGGTAAATACAGGCTACTTCTGGTCTGTCAGGCAGATCCTCGCAAATAATCTACATCACGCCAGTACCGCGTGCACTACATGGACAGCGGATTTGATGGACGAGCTTGAGAGGGTATTTCCTTTTCTCCTTATCTGCACTTTGGGAGCGGGGCTAATGGGAGTAGCGCAAGGAAGAGCTGAAAGATAAGGATATTATTGGCGATGACGTAGCAGCGCAGGCGTATGTGGAGAACTTTGCGTTAAAGATATTTGACAACGGGGCGAGTGTTGTTGCTGCTGGGAAGGCTACTAGGTGTGCATTGTTTGTTCGACTTTGCTGTTGTCTTTGGGCTAACAAGGGGTGAGAAGTACGACACGAGATACGCTGTTAGCGGCGGTATGCTTTCTGGAGCTTATCAAGATCTTTGCGGAGCCGGATGCCGAGGTTTGTGGCACAGTAACACTCCGTGGTTGAGTGGCAGGCAGTGCTGACAGGACTAGATCCAACAAAAGCTCAAGTTCGCAAAGTTCCATGCAGCACGGATTTGGAAAGCTATCAATCTTGGTCAGGATCCTAATCCGAGCACGCCTGAGATGACGGGGGCTTCCGAGGTCGACAATTTATTACCGCCACCCCCAATGGTTGAGGATGAAGCTCCACCATTGTTGCCGTCTTCCCCGCCGGCTCCTATGGTTTCCTTCCCAGCCCCGCAAGGGCCCAGACAAGCACCTTCACCACCCCCAGGGGATCAAGGACCCGGGCGATTCTACCATTCTGAATCCCCGTCGATCCTCACTCCTCCCCCTCCGGCACGCCCAATGTCCCAGGCCCTGCCGCCCTCGCTACCACAGATACACACGTCAGATACATCCAACGAGTACTCGCCACAAGTGCCCATTGTCTACGAACCTAGCGCACCAAGTCTCTCCCCTTCAACGATGAGCGCCGCGAATACTGGGTTCCCAGAAATGCACGCCCAACACCCATTAAATACCCACTACCCACCCTCCACACTTGGCGCAGCGCCCCTAGTACCACCCCAGGGATATAATTACAACACCAACCAACCCGCAAGTTACTACTCTCATTCACCGGTACCTGTTCAGCAGCCACCACTCCCAACACCGTCCCAACCAGTCATGAAACAACATTTGCCGAATGAGGAGGATATCCTCCGAGCTCAGAAGCACGCAAAATGGGCGATTAGCGCACTGGATTACGAAGATATTGATACCGCTATAAAGGAATTCCGACAGGGGCTCGAACGATTAGGTGCCCTGTGATTTGTAGTTTGAATCGTGCTAGCAAAACTTTGGCTCATCTGGTGGCATTATTTTGTTTCCAACCAAAAGCGCTTGGCTCCAGGGCGGAAATTTTGTTTTCACATCATCTGCATGATCGACATTTCGGTGGAAAGAGGGCAAGCGGGAGGCGGAGGGTGGGGGTGGGGTTGCGCCAGGATTTAGGCAGATAATATACCCTAGCCCTCTAGCATGAAGTGTACCTACGTTTTGCGCTTACTTTCAATGTGCTGTGCTGGGAAGTATGATATTCTCATTGTGTAGACTATTTCTCTATCATAAAGCCTCGGTGCGCAAGGAACCCGCAGTCATGGAATATCACTCGGGACAATATTAGGGTTCGAACACTAGATTTGCACAGCACATGATGCGATAAGAAATGCTCCATCCCGCCCGTAACGTAAATTTAAATATGATATATCCTTGCAAGAGCTGAATTGGTAAGTGGTAGGGTGTGAGTAAAACGTTCCGAAGAATAATGTATCTTACCCGGCCACGGGACACTCAGAGTTATGGGACGCTTAGTAAAACCCAGACCGCTGAATTAGAAGACGAGCATGTCCCCAATTTAGTAGAGATTCGGGTACATCATAGAACTCCTCTTCTTCCTTCCTACCTTTGCCCAATAACAAAAAGGGAGTTTCATTGAATTAATCCTTTGAATCAAAATTACCGGTACAAGTATATATGATACGGATAGCGGGGTGCGGCAGTCTCAGCCCCCTCGGGCTCAACGCGACGATGGTGGTCGAGACCACCACATCCAGTGCATCGACCATTCCCCACACCACACCGGTCCCCTCGGCGATTAAACGAGCACCACGGAGCCCACCGGTGTCTATAATATCCCTAGTCCAATCCTCTCTGCCCACCCCGAACAACCGCCCCACAACATCCCATCGTAAAAAAAGATGGAATGACTGAACCGTGCGCCGGAGGCTGCAACAGAGAGAGAGAGAGAGAGAGAGAGAGAGAGAGGCTGTCCATCCATCCATCTATCGGAGAGGTAATTAGAAGGTATCCTACCATCATAAAAATAAAGATATCATTGTTTCGACGGATTCCTGTTAGAACAAGTGGCTTCAATGTGACGAAAGTATTTCTGCTAGTGGCGGGCAATAGTGCCAGTGGAACTTAGACACTAACTTACGGTAGTTGGCTCTGTATATAGATACTTCTTGTGGGTATAAATACTGTGCGCCGGTACTCAAGCATCAGGCATAAGAGACATCGGTCAATTCTTGCTCTTCCTCTACAAACTAGATCATTCTTTCAGTCGACCCGTCCTTTACCCTCGCTTCGCTCCCTTTCTCGCGCACCCAAATTCCGACAATTCCGCCAACAGCTCTGACGAGTGATACCCCATGACACCACCCACCCACCCCTCTCCCTGCAATCTCCACCCCGCCCAATCAACCAACCAACCAAACCTCCCGCCATGTTTCACGTTTCATGAAGCTTCCACCTCATCCAAGCCCCCTGAAAGATTGCCATAATATTATCATCTCCACACACAGCCTCACCCGCGTTGATACAGTCCCCCAAGCCAAGAATCTCAACTCAATCACGTGCTCTCAGCTCATCTCTCCTCCCTCCTCAAACAACACAAATCACCACCCACCCGTCCGTCCATCCCAGCATCCGACTCACTCACTCCGACAATGGTCCTTCTGGCAGAACTCCTGGTGGACCTGACATCCTTGAAAACAATCGTAGTATCCCCCACCCTCGCTCTGGACTCCTCCCTTCCTTCCTGTTATGCTGACGAGAGAGCCCCTTCCTTTCCAGAACACATCCGACGCCCTCTCCCTCGTGGGCGGCCCCGGTGCGGACGCTGTTGAGCCCACGGACCGGGAATTCGCGCGTGTGAAGGAGTTTCTCGCGCTGCGCGCTGAGCAGCGGGAGCATGAGGACTTGATTGCCAAGCGGATGAGCGTGGCGGCTATACTCGAGAGGTTTGAGGGGAAAGGTGGTGGAGGTGGTGGGGTATGAGGCACTGTGCCGTAAGGTAGCCTCCAGTGATGGATAAAGTAGATTGGACTGGCACAAGTTTCCTATGAAATTTGCTTGTTCCATTGTTCGTTCAAATTATCTACACTGCTTTACTCATATGTACAAACTTGAAATACAGAGTTCCTGTGTCTCCAAGTCTCGGTTTTCCCTTAAAGTGGTGAAAGAGAAATAGTAATTGTAGTAGTAGTAGTAGTAGTAGCAGCAGCAGCAGCAGCAGTAGTACAAGTAGTGCGGTAGTCTATCAACTCAAACCCCTAACCCTGATTCCGATCTAATATGATAACATGTAATGTATGGTAAGGGGAAAAAAGGACAATATAAACCCCTCCAACAAAGGAAACACCGCCCAAACCGAAAGAGTGTGTGGAAGTTTTTCCCATTCCATTTCCTCCATGCTAGCCCTCTAAACGTCCTTCTTTTCCTGAGCCTCCGAGCTCGCGACTTTCTCGGCTCCTGCTTGGAGCTCTTTTGCCCCGATCTCGACCTGGGCGCCCTCGGAAGCATCAGGAGCAGGTGCCTCCTTCTCGTCGATATCCTGGTCATCCTTTGATGCCTTCTTGGAGGCTTCAGATTCAGAGCTCTGCTCGTTCTCCTCCTCGATAAGCTCTTGTTGTTCCCTCAATACCTCAAGTCTCTGCTTATTGGTTGCAGCTCCCTCCAGGGTATTGACCTCGAGCTCAATCTCGTGGTAAAGCTCCTCGGGGATGCTACTGAGTACTGCAACAAGTGCGTCAAACTGGGAGTCTATCTCGCTCTCCTTGCCTTGAGCGTACACAAATGCATTCGACAATACTAATAATGTAGACGGAAGACCGTGCTTCAATCTAAGTTCGAGCCATGTGTCGAGATCATCTCGTAGACGGCCGGGGCTGACACCATGGGTGCGGATGCCACGAGAAGCGCACGCAGTTTGAAGCTCAGGAACGGAAAGCGAATCCACTCCTTCGTAGGAGATGGCACGGTCGTCCCGCTTAATCTGTCGCATTCTGTGCCTGATATTATAGCGCAACAGAGCATCGGTTCCGAAAGTATTGAGATTCATGTACCGGCACATTCCGACCAACTGGGGCCTTGAAAGATTGTCCAAGGTGATATCGTCCCTGAAGATCTTGCAGACTTTGATGACATCTTCTCGGCTGGGGGATTCGCCGCTTGATCGGATCTATATAGTAATTAGTAGATACTCGTAGAACAACGTCTCCTCAAGTTTGACTACCTTCTTGAAGAACTGTGTGAATTCCTCCCGCTGTCTGGTTTTGGCACTCAGCGGGATACCACTCTCCCGCAAAGTCTTACGGAGAAAATCGGACACGTCCCGCCTGGTAGACCGGAGTTTGCTGGACTTCAAATCCTTTGCTTTCTGATCTTCGTATGTGCTCGGTAGCAGATTGGGAAAGACCTTAAGAGCGATCGGCAGGAAGAGTTCACCGGCAGGGACGATAATAAAGACTGAGAAAGGAACAAGACGGCCCAAATCCCTGACCGTTCGCTCAAGCTATGACACCAATTTTAGACACAGCCTGTTGAAATATATGATCTAAAGCTCTTACCTGACGGCGTTCCCGACGACTCAACTCATACCCCGCAGCCATCTTCAAAGCCAGATTTGAAGAAATCTTTATCTCGGCACCCAACAGCTTTGTTCCATCCCAGAAATGTTGCACACCATGCTTAACCTTCTGCCAAATAGTGGCTTTCTTTTCCTCCTTCTTCTTCTCGATGCCACTCTCGTTCGCCGTGGTAATGGCAGTCGAGTTCTCAGTTCGTGTGGCTTCTGGACCCGCCGTCTCCAATGCGGAAGCTCCGGCACTGCTATCAACGGGGGCAGCCACGGTTTCCGGTTTTGCGGAGGGTTTTGCAGTAGCCGTCCCACGGGGAACTGGTTTACTGGCTTTCTTAGGGTCGAAGCCCGGAGGAGGAATAGCGGGACCACCAACTCCAGTTGTTGCTGTATCAGTGCTCAGGTACCTCTGAGAAGCAAGGATGATGATAGCTGGCTGATATCGAGCTATTTGAGAATGCAAAAGACCTTTACGAGAACACAGCCCAAGTGATGAGCGAGCACCAGTGCGCCGGGCTTTACAGCCGTGTCAGTAACCGTAAACGGAAGGCTCAGGCTGTTTGGAAGGGGGTGTACCTGATGACGCTACAAACGAGCGTTGTTTGGCCGAATTGAAGGCAAGTCTTGTTGAATTCATGGTGTGAAGATGCCTACCGGGAGTCTGATGGAGAAGGGGCAGCACACAGTACTGCGGAAAAAGGAACTAGTAGAATAAAATTGGTGGAAACAAAGGCTAAAATTTCTTTCAGTAAGGAAGGGATAGAATTCAGGAGGAGGCAACAGCAGAGTAAGAGAAGGAGCGAGGAGTTGCGTGATTTGGTGAGAATGGGTGGTGGATGGAATGACAAAGATTCCCGTCTAATGTAGACGGGGGGTTTCTTGTTGGACAGACAGGGGTTGTGATCTAATATCTGGGAACAAAGACATTGTTTTCCCTTCCTAAAAGATCTCTCGTGAATAGGGTTAAAACTTGTTTAGGCGCGGCTGGCGGAGCCCTGTTATCATCGACCACATCAAGGGGCTGGACTTCGGAATCCTTCCCCCACACCTTATGATACTTTGTAAATTTTCAGCACGGACTCATGCCCCTGAGATAATGTCCTTGGATTGGGCAGGTCTTCGTGGTTGAGGTAGACACCAGTCCAAGACTGTATGATTGCCCGAACTCTTTCATGATCACACAGTAATATGTTTACCTGTATCATACAGTACCAGTACATAAGTCTATCGAACCGGATTCATTCGTCCCAAAATTTCTGTTACGACTTTCCCCGCTTTAAGCACTCTCCTCCTCTCGTGTTAACACCCATACGAGTATCTGGGGGTCTGAGTTGTTAATACAGCGCATCCTGGCACACCCCTAATCTTTGGCTCGGTACGGTCCCGTTACATGTTTGGACCCCAGGTGCCGTCGTGCCTGATACCGGTACTGGATGGTAATTTAATAACCATTATTTTTTGATAATTGTATTAGGGTAAATGATGTCAACTTCCTCTAACCACGGAAATGAACATTGGTATGCAAGTGCGAGTACTGTATCATACAACCTGACAAACAAACAAACAAAACATCTTTTGACGTGTAGGAAAAAATTCCATGCAGTACTGGTACAAGTAAGATGCCTGGATAAATAACCGCACACATAGTCTCGATAAGAACTTTTACGTAGTGAGCTTAGCACATGTTTACATATTCGTGAGCAGTTTCCACAGACCACCCACAACTCTCCCCCAGCTTTCCCCATATGCTAGCTCAATCAATCCTACATCACATATATATTAGTGAACCATCTCTAATTGGATCACAAGTGCTTCGAACGCATGCATTCTTACCTTGGGTGAATCGCCAGCCTCTGTTACCGTCTCTGACAGGATAATCAACAACTGGGGGAATAGCAGTGTTGATCAATCGGGGGAACCGATCTTCACAAACCGCCTTCACATTGCAGACCGCTCTCATACCCTCCACACCAGCAAACCTGCCATATCCCGATCCTCTAACTCCCCCAAAGGGCAATGACTGGTTCAGATAATATACCCCAAAATCATTGACAGACACCATGCCGCTCTTAAATTCTCTCACGACACGATCGAGATTTCGTTTGTTCCTTCCAAAAACCGAACCACCAAGACCGTACTCAGTCGAGTTTGCTAGGTGAATAGCATGTGTAACATCCTTGGCCCTCATGAGGACGCATATAGGGGCGAAAGTTTCGTTTTGGGCGATTAGCATATCTTCCGTTACGTCGACAAGGAGTGTGGGTGAGAAATAATGCCCCTGAGGATATTTTGGGTGAATTAGTCTTTTACCACCAACCAAGCATCTAGCACCTTTTTTGACAGCGTCCTCAATCCAAGATTCCAATTTGTCAAATCCAGCCGCAGAAATCAAGGCACCACAGTCGACTTCATCACCGTCGAGGACGGATCCTGCTCGTATTTTCCTGATTCTTTCTTCAAGTATTTCGACGAGTGTAGAGTATACTTTTGGGAGGGCCACCATCCTTTCAATGCCGATGCAGTTCTGGGAAGCGCTCTGGAAAACCCCGCGCATAAGTAGTGATGATAGCGCTTTGATGTTCGGGACGTCGTCAAGAATGATGGCGGCGTCTTTGCCACCCAATTCAATACATAACGGGGTCAATGATTTAGAAGCGGATGAAGCAACGTGATGGGCAACTGGGCGGGATCCAATAAAAGTGATATGAGCGATTCCAGGATGAGAGGTGAGATGAGGGGCAACTTCTGGCCAGCATGTGATGGACTATTCGATCTTTGTCAACGTAACCCCGTCTAATGATTGGTTCAGACTTACCTGAACGAGGTCTGGATTATGGCCACAGGCAGCAAGGGCGCCTTTGATGGTGGAAACAAAGTAATCAGAACTCCAGGCTGTGTTTTCACTTCCCTTAACTGCGCTAACCGTTAGCACAAGTATCCCTAATCACAAATATATTCAAGCCTGTCTGTCAACTTACCGATGATCCCATTTCCTGCGAATATAGAACTAATTATAGGGCAGAGGAGATTGTGAAACTATGGATTTGTTAGTCTATACTTGCCCGGTATAACAAGGATCCTAAGAGGGAAATCTCACTGGATAGCTGTGAAAGACTCAAGTCAGCGTACAACAATTAGAATGATGAAGGATCTACCAACTTCCAGGAAACGCAAGCACAAACAACTCCCAAAGGTTCATATCTCACTTCCGCCTTTTTGTAAAACATCAACGGCCAAGAGACGCTCCTCTGCTCCGGCCTCAATGCCTGCTCCCCATTATTTAGAACCCACTTGATTTTCTCAACGACGACCAAAATCTCTCCAAGGGCAGCATCAATACGAGTTTTTCCAGAGTCGAGACAAGCAGCGGTGATAATTGTATCCTGGTTGGCGAGAACATATCTGGAAGACATTAGATGGCTACCTCCCAGCACCCAGATGCAACTACACACTTAAGAAGTGACCTCAAAACCCTCTTTCGTTGGTTGAAAGACGTCTTTGCCCATTCTGCTTGTGCTGCCGCCGACTTTGCGATTGCCTTATCAATATCCTCGGGGTATGCTGGCTTAACCCTTCCAAGCAATCGTCCGGTCGCTGGACAGTAACATTGAATATTGTAATCAGACTCACTCTGTTGTGATTTCCAGAATCAGTAACTATTACACAGTTCTATGGGTTGCAATGACCATACCCGTATAGAAGGCTCTTCAAGAAGCTCACCCTTCCATCCCTCCTTGCACTGTTCCGGGGTTGGGACCGCATAAGAGACTGCAGCAAACTTTGAAGTTCTCCAATACAGAAAAGCGAAGAACGAAAAAACAACGGCAGCAAGCGAGACTAGCAAGGAATTTCCGGAAGGCAGAGTGTTTGGTGAAACCAAACTGCTATCCAGGGCAGCGAAAGAAAAATTCTCTCTAGTCACTGAACACCCAACGGTAAAACCGCTGACGAGGAAGTCGAAGGATATCTTCATAGCCATAAAGTTTTCCCTCCGCCTTTGTGTTTTTTGCAAGAGCTGTCACTCGACGCAGGACGCACTGAGGAGACGCGACTCTTCTATGACGCGCAGGGAGCTAGTGGCCGGGTAACGAACGGACTACCGGGGTCACAAGCAATAGGTTCTGGTCTAGATCAGTTACCCTACTTCCCTGGAGCTAGCTCAACTCTGGTGATAACCTTAAACTTGTCGCACGGCAACTTTATGCAGTCAGGAAGCGATGGATGATGATTTGGCTCGTAGGTTAGCTGCGCTGCGGAATGAGCATGAGAGTCGGTAATTATGGTTCCCCGTGGAATGCGCTATTGTCTCCAAGCTCACTAGAAGCATAAATACTGAACTAGTGGCCTAGCAGCTCTAGCACGCCGACTACCGCTATCCCGCAAGCCTCGAACCCACCACCTAAGACTCCTGAGGCTGAAGTGAAAGATGAACTCACAGTCCGGTTCGAAAAGATCAGGCTCGCTTCGTGTTCTACGAAATCATCATCTGTTAAAGAATTAAAGAAAGAATATGATGACATTCTATCTGAATCAAAGGTTGAACCGCATCCACCCCTGCATTTCCAAGTTTGGACAGACACTAAATAGCAATTCAGACACAAGAAATATTCAATGTCTTAACCTCCGACCAGGAGCTGTGGGATACTGGTGAAGATTTGCACGAGGGGATGGACGAAGCAGACCTTCTCCTGGCAGAAGCTAAAACCTATGTATCCTCTCCCTCCAAGGTACCAGAAGGCATCAATGGTGCTAGAAGTGCATCATCGGAGGATACATCGGTTCTTCCTGACTGGCTTCATTCAGATACTCTACGCCCCGTAGACACCACGGAGGAAGAGGCCGATATTCTACAACAAATACGAGATGAGATAAATTTCGAAAACGCAAACAGAATAACCCCACCACCTGAATCTCCCGAATCTCCAGGGTCCGCCGAGCCAGGGAAGGCTGTTCAGGAGGTAGATGAGTCCTTGTTTAAACGGTTTGAGGCTCTGGGAGGGCTCGAGCTACCCGCGGTGCCCAAGGCCGAGCCCGGGGCTAAACCAAAGCAACACTTCACAGTTGCGAAGCCTGAGGACCATGAGACTGATACTTGGTGTTGTGGGTCATTCCTTTAGCAGTGATATAGCAGATTTAGGTTGCTAAGGTTGCGCATAGGTATATGTAACGACGATGCAGAATATAAGTGCTCCGGATGCGAAAATGATATTTATTGCGCTAGTTGCCTTTATGAGTGTAAGAGATCATGATTTCGCATCGTTTCTGGAAACATTTTTTGACACAGACACAGCGCACACTGGGCCGGATGCAGGATATGAAGAGCGGAGACACAAATGGACAAAATACACGAAACCGAAGAGGAGGCTCGCCACAGCTTAAACCATCGACTCTCGTTGGATTACAACGTACTGTACTCACCAAATGATGCTGCAAGAAAAATACTTTCTCATAGCGTTATGACATTGTGAAATAAATTAGATGGCCCTTGTGGCGGTCTCAACCATAACCATCAATTCTCGACCTTCACCATATGTTTATACATCCACCACACTATGGAAAAGTATTAGGAAGAAGAGGAGGAGGAGGAGGAGGAGGAGGAGTGAGAATACAGTCTCCGACCGGGTATGACTTAAACGCCAAAGAAGATAAAGAAACCACTATTAAAACAACACAAGTCCCACAGCGAAAAGACCGAGAGCGCTCAACATGCCAACAGTAGTCTTCGAAGCTCCACTCTTGGTGGAAGTGCTCTCGGTCGCGTTCTTTCCGTTCGCGCAATGGCTAGATGGGCTCTCGAATGAAAAAGGCGAAGCGCCGACGCCAGTGGTATTAACACACATTCCATCCGGAGGGCCCCCAGCGTCTTTCTTGAAGGTGATGTCCATGCACTGAATGTCCTCCGTTAGCCACTTCATTCCCGTCCACCCTGAAAATTTCTGGTAATTCGACATACGTTGTACAAAGCGCCACCATTCGTACTCAACTGGATAACCTGAATACTAGCATTGGTTCCCTCCTTGATATCCAGGCCAGGCGGGATGGGTATTTTCTTGAAGCAAAAGGTCCCGTTACCGGTCTGGTTAAAAGCGGGAATGAGGGTGATGTTGAGTCTTGTGACATTGTTTCCCATGCCCAGATTGACGAAAGTCTGAGCGTGGGGATGGGACGGGGTGAAGACCAGCGACCCTCCATCGAGTGGCCAGTCCGTGCGGTTTGTGTCGGAGATAGACTGGTTTACACCACCGCCTAGATACCTCCCAGTCAGCACAAAAGCCAAGAAAGCTTCCTTTAAGGTAGAACACAAGGTGGACATACATGGATAAGTCCATTGAGTAGGAAAGCTATCCCCACGCCAGTACGGATAAGTAACAGCGAAATGCGCAGAAACAATCGAGACCGAGGCGGCAGTGAGTAGGAAAGAGAGGAATTGCATTGTGATTGTCGAAGACTTAGAGCTAAATTATTCCGTACGTGTATGTTGATTGACAAGAAAGCGGAGAATTGAAGCTAACTCTCTAGGGAATTCAAGAACTCTGTCGGCCGTGAAGTGAAGGCGTACAGGAGGAGGGGTAGGTTCGACATTTAAGTACTTGTTCAGGGCGAAGGGCCGACATCTTTTGCGCATGGGTTGGGAAACCCTCACAACCTTAATTCCCAGCCTCATGCGGTATCCCACAAACTCGTGGGATGGGGTACAGGTATGGGGACTGTGGGGTGAGGGGTGAGGAGGGTGCAAAACTTGCTCAATTCAAAACTATGGCTTTTGCCCAGTCGTGCACTTTTTATTACCCCACGGAGGAAGAAAGGCCTCGAGAGAGAAGAGGTCGAGCAAAAAGCAACTTCGGCCGCCCGTATCATACGGTTCTGTCAGAGCTCGAGGTTATAAACCGTAAGTGCATGTTAGTATCCGACGCCCCAGTAGCCCTTGTAATTGTTATCGACAATACAGTCATTACCATATGCAGCAATGGGATATCACAAGTATCGTAAGATCCCCAAACACCTAACAAAACCCACTGCACTCTACCCCCGAAGCCAAGGTCAAAACAACACTAGGGAGCACAGTAATATCATAGCAATCAGCCCAATACCCCTCCAACTCCCTCACTATCCAGTGGTATATCCGCAGAGTACCGGCAAGTACAGTAGTACCGTTGTCGCACTGCGCTAGTACCGGTAACCCAACGCCTGCAGTAAGAACCTTGTTAACCCTACCCGCCAAGACTATGAGCCCAATTGAGCAGGTTTTCTAGGTGTGTGGTGGCAGGTCAACCACCAGCCCTCCACCTCATTGGACAACTACCCTTAGAACTTGAGCTGGTTTTCGCCCAAAACAATCGCGACCCTAAGTTAATCTGTAGCTAGGAACGAGGTAGTATGGCACAAGCGAGAAGGTTATTTTGCTTTTATTTTGTTTTCGATTTATTGTGGGGGACGCAGAGAAGGGCCGTTTCTTGGCTCGCTCTTGGGATTATCCCTCACGGATGCGATTTCGGTTCGGCCTTAGCAAATTCGACTGTCTTTATACTCGGACTCAACCGGAATTCCCCTAACATTCAACCATCACAATACCACAATAACTCAAGTCAATGCCACAGCCAAAATTAAAAGTCCTATTATCAGATATCAAGCTCCTAAAGAGAACACAAATATACAGGCCATAGAATAGTTGTGGTTGTAAATGGTCACCACCGGTATTGTGGTTATCATGAAGGTTGAATTTCGTAAGGGGATCGTGGTGGTGACCGTCGTCTCAGGACTTAGAATATTCTCAGTACACCAACACCCCGCTATCCCGGACGGGCAAAATCCTAAGAATCTTTCGGCATAGCGAGTGATCCGGGACAACAGGTCAGGCTTTGGTGTGAAGAAATTCGTACGAGACAGCGAGGTATCCGGATTATCGAGATCTGGGACAGCGGGGTGTGAGTGTATATCATATATCATACCACTAATGTTTGCCGGGGAGGCCGGTCTCCTACAATCCATATCAAGCTCTCTCTCTCTCTCTCTCAAGAAATCTGATGTTCGGTTGTGCGGTTATGTCTGGCAAAATATTTAAAGAAATTTGGGATACAATTAAGGCACACATTTCTGATCACTTAATCTTTGTTGACTTTAAGTATGTTCTGGAAGGCGATCTCTAGTAGGGTTTGCATTCTGCTTGGACCCTGCACATTTCATAAAATCAAATTGGAACTTTAAAGATGAAAATAAACAGGTAAATCTGAACCCTTTGGTCTGAAAATTTAACTATAACTACTAAATGATTGCACAATACAGGTTTTTTTATTATATAAGTTTCAAAAATCTTTCTTTTAGAAAAACATTTAATAAAGACAGAATACATGAGATATTGTTTCTTTTGCTAAAACAAATCCTTTGACTTTCCAATATGAATTAATCTGTAATATTGAGAGACGAAGTAGCATTGGTTTTTGTACAATACAGCCATTACCCAACAAAAGAAAATTACTCTAATATTTAGGAATGCCAGAATCTAATACCATACTGATTACCGGTATATGACATATAAGTACATGCTAGAGAAAGAATACCGGCACTGAGAAGGCTGCAAAGACCTTGCTCCACCTTGCACCTTGGCCAGACTCGGTCTGCTAGGCTTATAAAGGATGGAAATACACCTGAGTCTAGTACTAGTGCAGCGGAGCAGGTCTGCCACAGACTGCAATCTTATCCTGCAGCCACCATCCACCAATATGGAAGTAGTTGACCGCCAAAATCCTGGTCCAACTCCCATTTGGATTACACTGGCAGATCTATTACCTGCACCATTATCTGCCCTTTCTCGAGTACAAACCAGGAATGCTTTTTGCTCCACCATAATTCACCATTTTCGCATGGAATCAACCAGGTGCTCTTCTACAATCAGTTCTCTATTGGTTCTCGCTGATTGTGTAACCTTTTGCTCTTGTTGCGGAAACTTGATGCGATACCTTTGTTGAGGTGGTTCTTGTTGCGACCTCTTTACTAGTATATAAGGGCCCCTACCGTATATACGCTTTTCTTTTGTTGTCGCTTCATTGGCTGTCACTCGGGGTGGTAGCGTGAGGGGGTTTTCTTTGCTTCTTCTTCTGCATGCATGAGTCTGATGGAGGCACGGATGAAGCCGTGGCTTGGGAGAGGGGATTTGTGTATTTTTTTCCCCCTCCAATGTTCTGGTGGGTGGTATCGTGCTCGAGTACTCTAGTGCCAATACAAGTACAGGCATTGGCTCATGCAGGGGGAAAGGGCTATTCTCAATTCACGGGTCCCAGGGCACGAGAGGTATTCAGCGTTGTTTGGTGCTCCTTGGTATTTCCAGTGTGTGTTTGTGGGGTGGGGAAGGGCTACAGTACAAGTAGTATGCAGTCATTGGAGAACGGGTTCGTGCTACTATGAATTGCCACAGATTGTCGATGGCTTGAGTCATGCCAAAGGTCGGATCTAGGCGACCGTATTGCGCCTACTATTATATCGTGGCTATCGAGACCTCAAGTCGTGGCCCCAGGAAACAATATCCATAAGTGGGAGATACCTGGTTTGCGGCGCTCAAGTTTCCTGGAAAGTGCCCGTTGAGGAAAAATAATAATTCCCGTCTACCTGAAGGGACTGCTCGTGATTCAAGGATTGACCTTGGGTTCTCGGTACCATTCCTGTTAGGCATTGGAGTTGTAGAGTTGGTCTGGTTTAACCTTAAGCAGACTGGCAGACCAGGTCGAAGTTGCTGGCTATATACTGAAGCCTGGGCTCGGTCAATATGACCCATCTGAGTGTTTATGGCGATGGGCTTGTTCTAGGCTTGAATCTTAGCACTATCATGAGTCCGTGTATGGCTTAGTTGCCCCCTAAACGCAGGATATATTAGGAGGAGAGGTACCGGTGAGAGAACCGTACTTGTATCTCTCCTGACTTGAACAGTAGGGTCCGATCCACCACTGCAGTGGCCTTTAATGTTTTATTGCTAACGGTGTTGCATTTGTGGCATGAAAGTAAAAATACAGGTGGCATTTAAGCTTACGTCTATATCTTTCAGAGCAGATAAACATATAATTCTAAACGCCTTATGAAAACCATTCGAAAAATATTAGGTCTCCTCAGCAACCCTAATCGGAGTATTCCCAAAGCTCTCCAATCCCCTGCTGACAACACCAACTCCGCCAGCGCTCCCGCCAATCTCCAGGCTTCCCCTAAGCTTCTCGTATTCCTCGCCAGCCTTCTGAAGTCTCTCCTGAACCATAGCCTCCCTCTCTGATATTTCCTGCTTCTCGACCTGTAGCGCTTCCATCTGCCGGACCGTCTGCGCCTTCCTGAATTCCATAGCGGCAAGTGTCTCTTCCAACTTCTGCAGTATTTCATCGAGATTGGGTAATGGCGTGACATGCGGAGGCTGTCTGGATAACATCTCAAGATCCCTGGCTATCCCACCGCCTGAGGAATTCGAGAAATCTCCCTTCTTGATTTGGTCCCTTTCCCATTCTTCCGCCAAGCTGTCTCGGGAATCTGAGTCCATGTCCATTTCATCGTCGTGGATACCCTCTGCCTCCTTGATGGCGTCTCGAATGTTCTCTCGTCTTCTCCGATCGTGCGCTCGTTGCGCGGCTTTGCCACCCAGCACTATCCCGTCGTCTTCAACGTATTTTTCTAGTTCCTCTTCGTCGTACATGTTATCGTCTGCCCGCTGTATCCTTGATTCCTTCCTTTTGCTTTTCAGAAGGATCTCCCCACCCTCGTCGTTGCTGCCGGCATTTAGGGAAATGTAGTCTCCAGCTTTAGCCTTTGCTGCCCTCTCTGCTCGCCGAGCTTTCATGATCCTTACCAAACCCTCATCCGGAATAATTGTTCCTTGTTTTGACGATTCTCCGTATTTGGTCAATATCATGTCCTTGCTTGCCTCAGGGACATCCGCCCCATCCACATCGACATCCTCAGCGTCCAAGTCTGCCTGCTGAGACAGCGGTATAGTGGGTGTATTGCTCCGTAGCTCCTCTAGGTATTCCTTTGAGTACGTGGGCCTGTCAACACTGGGCGTAATATTAAGGTGCTCTATGCCAATCACCCCGGCTGAAAGGCCCGACTTCCTGGCAGCATTTTTCTCGATCGCCTTCCGGCTCAAGGCCGACTTCCTGGGAGTAAAGACCTCTCCTTCTTCGTCGTCGGCAGTGGAAGCATCGGGGCCGAAGGATAACCGTAGATTAGAGCGCTTCTTCCCTTTTGTGCGAGCTAGATTGCCCGTAATTCCCAAATTTAGTATGGTAAAGGGTTTGGGTAGGATTAATGCAAACCTTGGGTTTGTTCTGTTGATTTTGGAGGAGCTTTGACTACTTTTGTCCGCTCCTCCTCCTCCTCATTTTCGTCATCTCGCGCAACCACCTTTGCCTTTGGACGTCGAGAAACAAACGTGGGGCGCATTTCAGCAATTTGTGGTGATTGAAAGATTGAACATGGTACAGTTGTAGCTGGGTTGCTTCATGCCTTCGACAACAAGTTGCCAAGCCCGCACAAGGCTTGAGGACAGAAGTGGATGCAGCCCAGCCTTCACACTTCAACATCAACACACACACATCCCCTAAGTTACCATATTGTCACGATGCCCCAAGCACAACCCGAACTCAAAAAGGTAGCTTACCCCGGCCGTGTTTATCTTAGGGAGTGTCACAAAGAATGGCTGCTAACGTTCGAATAGTATCTTGATAAACGCCTTTTCGTTCAATTGAATGGATCTCGCAAAGTCATTGGGGTGCTTAGAGGATACGATGTGTGTTTGATCTGTCCCTTTAGCACCCTATCATCACGATCCATTGCCCCTTGCGGGGGATTTGCGGTACTGACTATAAACCTTATAGGTATTCCTAAACATCGTCCTCGATGACGCTGTCGAAGAGAAAGATGGAGGCGAGAAAATCCGGATTGGAATGGTAGTGATTCGAGGAAACTCAGTTGTCATGCTAGAGGTACCATCGCCCTTCCCGGTGCTCTGGTCTATAGACTAACGTCCATCTAGGCGTTGGAGCGAATAAACTAGTTATGGTTCGAGCGGGTGCGGTGGGAATACGCAACGAATTGATGCCCCGGCGAACTCGATCACTTTTTCTTTCTATCCACAGATGGCACAGGCGCTCTTTTTCTTTTCATTTCGTTCTGTAAAATATCACCAATGGTCTGACACCCTAAACCAGTGGTCCGGATGGGCATTGACATCCTCTTATTCCTTAGTCCTGGTACGATATTTTCGTCCTCCTATCGTGATTAGACTCTGGCTGATCCATATATCTGGCTATTTCTCTCGGAAGTGGTCAGGTTATGTTACTTTCTCTCAATGACCATTTGCAATCAACCTCAGAGTGATCCTTCGCCCATTATAATCCAACCAGAAGCGCAGTCCAGTGGCTATGGAACCCGAGAGCAACAACACTAGATGTCTAACGGGCTGCCTACACTATCTCTGCGTCGCCAGTATTTTATTTTTGTGCACCAATTCTTTGGTAGTATCGGTGAGAGTTTTTCCAAATAATCGGTGATAAATACTCCTGCCTAGCCGATTCCAAAGACGTGAAACAACAACAGTAAAGACTGCTTGAGAACACCGTGGCCATTCGGTGAGCCGTTATACGATTCGTTATCATTAAGATCGTTTTTTCTTCCTATCGCAACGGTTTGGGTTATGACACCGTATGAGATGAAAGGACTGTCTTAGCCACATAGCATTAAGTAGAGGTTAGGGTTACTGCTCTCTTCCGGGAAATCGTGTGCAACTGTCCGAATTCCCAAGCTGACCTCCTTTCGCACCCTGAGCTTACCCTCCCGTCTTGGATCTTCACGATCGCCTCCACTTCTACTTATTCGCCGGCCGAACCCTCAATACTGCATAATAATAATAGTTATTGTTATATTGTGTTTCTGACGAGAGTTTTTCCTCTGGGGTCTCACCATGAATTGCCCGACTCGTGATTCGAACCCCTTGAATCTCGACGGTTGAACCTTCTCTCCCGATCCAACGCAGAGTATGGTCTTTGCGAAGACTTAGCTAACTTCGAACAGGATTCAACCAAAACCCACCCTACCTTGCGCCGGAGCTTACTACAAGATCGTCTCTCGTATGTTGTGTTTTCTTCATCCCTAGCCCAAATGCCTGCTAAGAATGAGGGTTGAGGTCTGCGGCGGTAAATCTGATGGAACCTATAATCTACCACTGCATGTGTTTGCACTTTTTATAGTGTTATTCCAAAGCATATTATGTTCGTTCAAACCCTCCGAACTTCTTCGCAATCCTTTTGTCAGCCCTATTGTTTCACTCTCAGGTGTTGAATGGGAGCGCCTCTACAGCGTTGGTCCCGGAGTTACGGCATCCGGGCAAGAACTCACATGATAGCTAACGATTAATCATAAATCCAGCATGCTCATTTCCGTTGATTGTGAAGAGGTTCCCACAGCTGCGGGTCCCGCGACAATTCTTGTACGACTCTTAGCCTCTCTTTGATGCCGGGTAGTCCCGTATTGACAATTTGCAGATTTCTGTCCAGACAGTGATTTCTCCCCTCCTCGTTACCCAATTTGTTGGCTTCGAGTTACCTCTGATTTCTTGGACCGCTGTTGACCTATTAGTTTCGGCACCGGCGTTCTTATCGCTACAGCTTTTGTCCATGTAAGCTACTCGAAAAAAATTTACACTTTCCTTCGCTGTCACAGTCAGGCTAATATGTATTGTCTACCACCCATAGCTCTTACCTACCGCTTTCACTTCTCTGACTGATCCATGTCTGCCATCCTTCTGGAATAAAGGGTATCCTGCGATGGCGGGTCTGATTGCCATGGTAGCGGTTTTCGTAGTTGTTGCAATTGAGATGATATTCTCATCGATGAACGGTGGCGCAATGGGCGGATGCCATTCCGGGCCCGGAGGAATTTATGACCCTCTTGCTCCATCTCCACCTCTCGCTGAGGAAAGGAGAGACACTGGAGAACACGAGGAGATAGGTACAGGGTTACCTGGAGCAGTAATGGGAGGGCAGGGTATCATGATGTTGACGAGGCCCCGTCACCGACGAAGTACTAGTATTGGTACTCAGTTACAAAGGATAGAAAAAGCAAGAGCCCGCGCGGACCCAGACGCCTTCCTTTCCTCCTCAACGGAGGATCTTTCGGCTGACACTGACCAACTCCTACGGGACGACGATGGAGGCTACGACAAGGCTTTATCCGATTCAGAAATTGAGGATGGAGGCAACCATGAGCCGGAAACCAGAACTGTAAATATGAGGGCTCGGTCTCAGTCTAACTCTAGCAGCAGGCATAACCATAATAACACTGGCAGTCGCTTAACCGAAGCGCAGCTACAGCAGAAAAACTTGCTGCAGGTAATGCTACTTGAGGCGGGCATTTTGTTTCATAGTGTTTTTATTGGTATGATTATCCCCATATTGTACTCCGAGTGACCGACAGCTGAGCTGGTGCCGGAAAAAACACTGCAATATGAACATTCTAGCTTACTCTTCATAGGTATGGCGCTAAGCGTTGCTACTGGGTCTAACTTCGTTGTATTATTGATTGCCATTACTTTTCATCGTCAGCCCCCGTATTCATGCATGCTCATTCAATCATTGCTAACAACCTCCCCGCAGAAACATTTGAGGGTCTGGCACTTGGCTCTCGCATCGCGGGCCTAAAAGCGTTCGACAACGGTTCCTGGAAGCCCTGGTTAATGTGCTTAGCATATGGTACTACAACCCCCATCGGGCAAGCAATCGGTCTCGCAACCCGGAAGTTATACGATCCCGCGTCTCAAACTGGCTTGTTAATGGTCGGGATCATGAACGCCATTTCGAGTGGGCTGCTCTTGTTTGCTGGCCTTGTCGAGTTACTAGCGGAGGACTTCCTCAGCGATGAGAGTTACGTTGTGCTTACTGGAAAGAGAAGGTTTCAGGCTTGTGGAGCAGTAGCTGCTGGGGGTTTCGGGATGGCGCTCATTGGTGCTTGGGTATGTTTTTTCTTCTATTTATGACCTCCCGGCGGAACGAGTGATTGCTAATGCGTCTTATTCTTACAGGCTTAGGTGAACTCTCTATCATAGACGGTACAAGGGCGGATTTTTGGGAACTTTTGTTATCCTTACTCATATTTTGTATCATATTACCCCTAAATTATGACCCAGTTTTTTTGTTCTACTTTCCTCTACTCTCGCCCCCCCATCTGCCATGCCGGCAGTTAAACTTTCCCAGGGCAATTTCTCCATCTGCCCAGACGTAGCATCGACCAAATCAACCCCCCCACGAAGTACCGTATTCTGCGCACAGCACCCTTAGAACCTCCCCTATATTTCGCACTTTACACACCAAAATCCACAAGCCCAAAAGAACCACCAGGCACAACAGACTGGGCCGCCAGCCCAACCAGTAGGGCAGGCTCCCCCGAGTGACACCCCGTGCCGCACCACACCTACCGCCCACTCTCGGCCGCGACGTCCGCTCGGTATGTATGCCAATTTAGGCAAGCGACGCCGAAGCCCACGGCCCACACTACCAGGTGCGGAGTAGTCCCTGCATCGCCCGACGCGGGGGGAAATCCGGTACCGCACGGTAAAATCGACACGATATTTGTCGGGTTTTACTCGTCCCAAGAAACAAAGTGTCACATCCAGGCATTCAGAGGGAGGGAGGGAAGGGGGGAAACAGGGATATTTCGCCCTTCCTCAACGTGGCATTTATCCCCCCCCTGTGTCCGGTTTCCGGTACTTGTTGCTTGGGACGAGGATTAAGGTTAGTGGGGATGCCGGGGGTGCACGTGCTATATAGTAGTAAAGTTTAGTATATGAGGGGGAAAAGGGGGGGGGAGAGGAAGTTCTCGTGGGTGGCTGCGTCCCGTGCTATGCTAGGTATTGTGGATTTTCGTCGCGATGGTGCGCGGGCTGGAGGATGCTGTGTCAACCCATGCCGAAGAACAGAGAAATAGGATATCGGTCATGATATCGTGGTATTAACCTGAGCTACGATTTTTTTTAATTTCTTATATTCCTCCCCCCAAAAAAAGAGCTAAATATGACGATATTTAATGGTATTGGTGAGTGATAATGATAATATTATCAAATCGTGTAATAAAACGAAAGGAGAAAAAAAATACAATGATGGTGCGAAAACCTGACCCTGACCGTATCCCTAACAAGATATGAAATAAACGAAGTTAAAGATTGATATGTGAGAGAAGCTTGGAAGGGGTGGAAATTAAGAAAATGGTATAAAGTGAAAGAGGCAGGTGCGCTTGAGAAACAAAAGAAAGAAAAGAAAATGGCGAACTATACAAATATATCTACGATCCATAGCCCCAGATCAAGCGAATACGAAGTAAATATCAAGAAAGAGTCAGCAAGTCCAACCCACAGTAAAGTAGAAAATCACCCCAAAACAAAACCAAGAGAACAAAGAAACTACTCTTTGCCCTCTGCGATCACCGGGGGAGGGGGGGGGGATGAAATAAAACCGCGAACCAAGATCTCACTTAACCTTCGTGCCGCCCGTGTAACCGTCCTCATCCATAGCCCCCACCGATCAAACGGGAGAATCCCTGTTGCCGATCCCGAGCCTGCATGATACTCGAACACGATATACTTTATACTTGTATCTCCCCGTAGTCTTCATACCCCCCCCGTCCCTCCACCACCCCCATTAACGACTGCTTCTTCCGACATCAGTGTGCAAGGCCGGCGGGGACACAGGGTCTCGACTTGTCGGCGGCGAAGGATGCCAGACGGTTTCTCCACCGAATGGGAATGGCCGTTTGTGGGAATCGCTAAACACAGCAGCAGCGGCAACAGAGTCTTGCCACATGCCGGGAGACACAAATGAGTGCGAAACTCCTACAGTTGCAGGAACATAGGAGCTTGATGAAGGTGGGCGCCCACCGCCTAGCGGATCCACCAATCCGCTCTCATGAGCTGCCATCTGCGCTTGCGGCATTGCAGCTGATACCGTCCCATTAACCCCAAATGCTGCATTCCAATTGCTAGATTCACTTGTCAGTACGGGTGCAGTTCCATGAAACGTGGGAGGGGACGAACTCGAATAATCGCGAAGGGTTCCATGCTAATGTGTCTACAATCGGCGCTGAGCTTTGTGCTCCTTGGCCTGCCGCTAACATAACCAAAGATTGTACGGCTGCTGGTGACTCTCCTTTCGGTTCCGAGCCTCCTGCTGAATGTGGGGGTGAGAGAGGATGAGTGGGATAGTTGACTGGACCCGTTGCAAGAGTTGAGTGTGAGCTTTCCCCTTGGGTGTAAGCGCGAGTAATACTTGGATCAACAGGCCCCGAAACACCGGGATAGAAGGGGAAATTTGGGTTAAGAACGAAAGGTCGGTTAACGTCGAGTGAGAATGCCTCACGTAGGGTCTCAATCTGTCCTTTTACCTCAGATGAGGCTGAACTGTCAATACAGTTTTCTAATATCCGCATGGTTCTTGTAAAGTACTCTTTCGCATCATGATTAAATTCTGGATCGGGGCACGTAGCAGCAATCTGTATCCGTCAGTAATGCATTAGAACACGGAGGAGCGACACCCCATCGCGCGTGTATTTACCAAATGTATCATTGCGCAAGTGAGCAATGTATAGATAGTGAAATTTACGCCCCTCAACATGCACTGTAACCCCAGCATCCCATATTGCTCAAAGACAGTTTCCTCCAATCTGCATATAGACTTTGCCGAGTTCGTGCATATCGTCATATGAGTTTTCCATTCACCGCCAAGTGAAAATGTTTTCCCGTAAGCCAGGGCCGGTCGATGGAGCATAATACGAGTCAGGTGATAGTACATCTGGAGATTGCCCGTGAAATGTGAGTCCACCTGAGGGCCCGGATGCGCCAGGTCTGTCGAAACATTAACCCGTAAATTTGCTGGAAGTTTATAAGCCCAGGCGTCAAGTCCAGATCCAGAGTCCAAGAATTGTGGATCATTTCTCCAGTTTGGCGTCGACTTCAGTTTAGCATGAACGTCGTTCATCCTTCGAATGTTTTTGACAAGCCAAACAAAGTAAATAAAACTTTCATAAATAGCAACTTCATTTTCATCACAATCAGGAGACGCAACTGGTGTCTGCAAATCGATGCTGTCCGGGTTGCACTGCATTATGTCACGCCCTGCCCTAAATGTCAACCAAGTGTATAGCAAGCAACCCAGGAGCCTGGAGAATGAGAAAAATACCTTGCGGGGCACAGATCATGAGCTCGTATACAAAACATGCCTGCCAAACCCTAGTCCGTGTCATGCAATCTAAAGCGCTCTCGTTACATCCAATCCCCTGTTTGTGCAACGCGTGATGTTTATCCAAACCGAGGTCGCGAGCCATCGCAATAATGCTGACGACGCTCATCCATGAACGGAAAAAGTAGCCCCTCTGTGGCGCGGATTCCCGTGCCTTTAACAGTAGCAATAATGCTTGTACTGTGCTCAAACGTGGCACATCAAGAAAGCAATCAACATGTCCTAGTCCAAAGTTAGATATCTGAGCTCCTATTGGGTTTATGAAAACTCCTCACTCGTCGCCATGCCCATCCATTTTAGCCCCTTTGAAGGATCAGTCGTCAGTCGCCCGGCACAAGCGAAAATGGTTTCTAGTAGTAGCGGCGATATCGAGTCCCGGGAAGTGTTCCACTGCCGATAGAAGGCTGCTTTGTTCACAATAGGTATGTAAGGATGTATGTGGTTGAAAAAGATGCCGAACATTTCCAGTGCTTCATCTTCTGTTGGCATATCCTCCTGGTGGATTCTGACCGCGAAATCATGTTGCACAGGTAGGAATGATGGGTTAGGCTCTAGTTCCTCTGTCCATGGCTCGTATGCGGGAGTTTCGGCTAGCCTTCGGCCTTGAGCAGAGATGTAGTTTGCTATCCCCTCTACTTAGTAAAGCAACCCCAAAGTTAATGTTCGGATCGGCCCAACATACCAACACCGCTATCGTCTATTTTGAGCTGTCCTAGGACCCCACTAACATGTGCAGTGGATACATATTCAGTATCGCCTGGCCATTGCTCTTGAGGCCGCATCACTGTCTGTGTTTGGTAGACCGGAGTGGGGAAATGCATTCCTGAAAGTGGTGGCTCTATGTCGTCTCCAGAGTGAATACCTGAAAAAGCGATGGCGGGGGGAGCACCATGAGAAGTGCTGTGATGCTCAGGTGGCGAAATGTTTCGATAAGCGCCATGGCCATCTCTAGGGTGATAGTTCAACGTATTCCTGCCCTGTTTCCTGCCCACGAGATGCCCTGGAATCATCTCCTCTTCACCACTCCCGCTCGAGTTGTCAAATTCACCGTTCCCATCTTGTTCCAGGGGTTGGCTTGGCGCAAAGTCACGATCATATTGTACCATAGGGGGCACACAATGAAGCTTAAGGCGGACGCAGGCCGAACATGGCCAGGTATTCGTCGTCGCAGCATCGCACTTGATCTTGCGGCGTCGGCACCCTTCGCATGCTCGCATGACTAGAATCCATTTAGTTAAAGAAACTCACAACCAAACCCATGGGGGAAAAACAAAAAACTCGCACGCTACTAACCCTTGAGCCTTTTGTGACGGTTATGTTCATCAACAAATACATAGTCTATATAGATTCATGGAACAAATCAATATAGATTGCTAGAATAAGAGCTAGAATAAGATAAGGGAACTTACTCCGATGATTCTCCCTTGCCCCGCCTAAATCGGTCGGCGAAAGATTGATGCTTTGCTGCATGCTCACTGCTTGCTGGGGTAACAGTCGCCGCGGAACAGAATCGACGTGTGTCTGTTGACTTAACATAGACAGTGAACGTGGTCAAGGATATCGTGAGTATATTGCTGCGATCCCAGAGAAGGACTCGCTTAACAATAAATGATATATATATCTCCCTCCCTTTATCTTTCTCTCTTTCCCTCTCCCCCCTTTCTTTTTTCTTTTTTCCGCTCACAAAGCGCTCAAAGGTAGGAAACGGTGAATCTGAAGTAAAAAGGATGTGCAATTGTACAACAGATGGGCCAAATTTTTAGGGAGCAGCCAACTTGAGAGCGGAAGCGGAACCGGGAGAGAGGCCACAGTGCTGTTTTCGAGATCAGTTATAAGTACCGTTCTCTGTGCCAGCGAGACCCACCCACTAGTTAGAAAGTCCCAAGATTCCCCACCTCTCTCCAGCTCTAGTCATGTAGTACCCGTGATCTATCTGCAGCAAGAGTTCCTGCGCGTAGATCAATGTGACGCACTGGGCCGAGACGAACAACTGACAATCTGGATGAAATGGTTAAGTTGACTCTGAATAGGAAGTCGCCTTGCCAGGATTTGAAGGGGGCGAAGTGTCTTCTGTAGGGGAGGAGGAGGAGGGGGTTGAAGGGGGGATAAGGGCGGAAGAGAGTGTGTGTGGTATATTTATTTTTATTATTTTTCCCTTTTTTTCTTTTTCACCTCCTCATCTCCTGGAGTGGTGATGGGCGAACATAAACGTACCGAAACGGACCAGAAGAGAGAAGCCGCCTTGGGCAGGATACAGGGCAATGCCAGGCAGACAGATGGATAGGAGTGTTCAAAGCAATAGAGGGAGATGTTTGCTAAATGAGATACTTGAGTACAGTACACGATGATACCTTTATCAATCCACACGCGTAATGTTGGTAGAATACCAAGGAAGCTATGCGGAACTCTTTTCTGTTGCTGCTGGTGGTCTTGCGCTCATGTTGTGCCAGGATGGGCTGAAAAGCACTTGTATGGAGGGTGTTTATGGTGTGATGCGCTTGTGCGGGATAGGGATGGGGGTGATGGGGGGATGGGGGGATGGGGGATGGGGGATGGAGGGGTGGAGGGGAGGGATACACTGTAGTTTAAACCAGCCACGGATTTAGAGGGAGAGGAGCTTTAAAGGCTGTTGACAGCCCTACCTGAGTATAAGATCTTGCAGGAAGCCAATCTCTTACTCACTGGATATCCTCGTCATCGCTTCAATCGTTTGGCTGGAGGCGAGCAAGGCGCACTTGTTTTGGGCACACTTGATGGAGCTATTATTCGTGCTAAAGGACGCCAAAATATCTAAAGGAGGTGGGGGCTGCAAGGTGCAGGGTGCGGGTGCAGGCAGATCAGCAAACCAGAGGGGAGTGCGGAGCTCAGGAAAGCCAAAAGCGATCTGCTCGAGCAATCCTCGTTCGGCAACGCTGAAAGCCACTATTTCCACTTTCGGATATCGACTGGTTGGACTACCGTACCGTTTTAAAACAAAAAGCGGTACAAAGTGCCAAAACGAGGGCGGCGCTCGAGCAGAGGACAATTAAAGATATATCTCCAGACGATAAAAAGGTAGTTCGAAGCCTCAAAGGGGGCTAATCAAGGAACACTCTTAACGCCATTAATTGGGTCCAACAAATGTGACCGGTAAGCTCCTATCCTCTCGGGGAATGGACGCAAATTTCAATCATTCCACTCCAAATAACAACTGAGAAAGCTCAACACTTTTTAACCTTTTGGGAAATAATAATAGCAATAATAATAATAATCTGACAGGATAACCTGATAGGACTCTCACTGGTCCTCTGCATTATATTTTTTGGTAAGTGTCTCTAAGTAATGCCTGAATTTACCATCCTTCAGTAAAGATAATATGTTAGCATTTTGAGTGCTGTGACGAGAAATACTATGATACATCTGCTTTGCAGAACTATCGGCAAGGCTTCTACTCGCTCACCGACGTCTAGTTTTCCTGTACCCTTCCATCGTTGAGCACTGCGTTGACATAAAAACTGAGCTCTGGATACTTACTCTACCCTATTGCTGGCTTTGAACACCTTTGCCAGCGGGTTTGCATGCTCTGTGGGGTAACTGCTGTGTCAAATGGAATCTTGCTCAGGAAACGCCGAAACATGAGAGAGGCAGTGGTTTCAATAATATGCAGGAGATCTTTTAAAAACTCATAAATGATATCTATTAGATTGAAGCGTCAAGTTGCCAAATATTAAAAATAATAATTTATTCTTGCATTCGGTTGAGCGACGTCGTTTTGCTCAAGCGGGACACAGGTTGCAGGAACTGTGCTACGGGTGAGGGGGGATATTATGGCTGCATCGCATCTATCGTATTATACAGAATATCATGGCTACCAAGACTGTCCAAGACACCGCATTTTTTCTACTGGCAGCTAGATGGATGAACAGGGAAAACCCTACTAGTACTGCTATTGCTTCTTGGGCTGCAGGGAATGTGAGAGGGAAGGAAGGGAGAGAAGGGGGCAAAAAAAAAAAGGAAATGCGAAAGAAAAGGGGGGGATACAGGTTGTGGTGAATGGGAGGGATGGGTGAGTGGAGGATTGGATGGATTCAGTAGATGAAGAAAAGAGACACTTGCGATAATGTTTCATGCGGAACGCTTAGGGTATAGTGAAGAGAGATAGGGCAGAGGAGAAGAGGGCAGCGGGTGGGGAGTGGAGACGAGCAAAGTTAGTTTATGGTCAGTCCGGTCCAAGTCATCAGTTGTTCGCCCTCACGAGAGAATACCCATCCCTCCCAATCCCCATCTCACTCCAACTAGTGGGCCGGATAGGATTGCACGGAGATTCCCACAGTTGCTGTCTCTCGCAGCTTCTCTCTGCTGTGCTAAGGAATACCCCTGTCCCATCAGAGAAGGGACTAAAAGCCCTGCAAGAGATGAGCAACCGGCCAGTTTCTGACAGTTTTTGTGAGCGTGATGGCCCGGACCGTGGAAAGATGGAAGGACCAGATCGGGTAAGAAAGGCTTCAATAATCAGCGAATGATCCACGGTGTCCCACTAAATTCAGCTCTTTGTGATCTCAAGATAAGCAAACAAGCAGGAGGAGCCATGAGGGATGAATCAAAAATTGTGCGCTCAAGAGCTGCCGCAATGTGTTGATTAGCGCACGGACTCGCTCAATAGTGGTACCGTACTAGAGAATAAAGGTGGAGGTGGTTTGTTCGCATGATTCGTCTGTGCTTTACTAGGGCAAGCTTACTGTAGCTACATGTCTACAACCAACGCTGGGTGGGGTTCCACAATCCGTACCTAAGCAGGGAATTCCGTGATAGCCAAGAAGCCCAGGGGATCTTCGGGACTCAGACAAGCTCAGTATCACCACACTCTCCTCAAATGCTTATCCTTTGCTCTAGCCCCCTAATGGCGGGGTCGTTTTTATCCAAGAAAATAAATGGAACCCAAAGAATTCGAACTTCTTGGCCAGGCACTAGTTTCAGGACAAAGGACCACAACCGCCTGAGCGATTTTCGTGTCCACATGAGCAAGGAACTGCTAAAAGATCAGAGTCAGGTATCGCCCATGTTTTGGTGTCTCTCTTCCAAGAAGACAAAAAAAACTCACCTCCTTGAACCTTGATTGCCGTATTCGCGCTTCCTAATTGGAATATGGAAGGAATAGGCTGCACGATGCTCAGTCTATGCTGAGGGTTTCTTGCGCTCGCTTTAAATACCGGCAGGGTAGTATCTGGACTGGCATGGCACCGTACCCCAACCGTTATTACCGTTGAGCTCTGGTGATCACTGGAGATCATAACTTCTAGTGGCTGCAATGTTATACCAATAACCTGTTCTACACATGTTTCCTCTGCAAACCTCGAATGCGGACGGATATGGGAGCCCAATGATGTATACTATCAACGGTCAACTTGAGGTACCTGTGACCTTATCTCACTCGGGGGCTCACCACAGCGCATCCCATGCTCGTGCCTTAAGCAATTTGGACTAATGACGATGGAACAGCCGCTCGTGAACCTAGTATTCACTTCTTCGAACCTCGGTTGTCCATCTGTACTTCAATCGGAATTAACGCACAGCCGGAAGAATTTTGCCCCGTTATTTCACCGCAACGGTATTTCCGGTGCTCAGGGTGGCAACCCTCTGAATACCGGAATATTATTTACAATGTCATCATCCGCTGTGTGGAGTATCAGCACCTCCCCTTCGTCCAGTCTTCTCACGCACCTGTTCTCATGTGTTGCAACCAATCTCGAGGTGACCGCCCCCCCCCCCCCCCCCCCGGGGGGGTGGTGTTTGTGGTGGGGGGGGGGGGGGTGGGGGGGGGGGGGGCGGTAGTTAGTAAG